>ENA-UOUL01000238-UOUL01000238.1-bioreactor-metagenome-genome-assembly--contig:-NODE-238-length-96232-cov-13.504737_pt1 | contig 96232 bp, 74 predicted proteins | sample MGYA00249838_ERZ747220 | MGnify/ENA primary metagenome ERZ747220 (study PRJEB28778, sample SAMN05720191) | bioreactor metagenome | isolation source: Anaerobic biogas reactor | place: USA:Washington... | reverse complement strand
CGCGCGAGAAAGAACCGGATGAGCGCGGCGCCCGCCAGAAGCCCCGCTCCGGCGCCAAGAGCCACCGGGAGAAGGATTGGCAGGTTCATGTCCGAAACCGCCCGGATCACCGTGCGGTAGGCGCCAAGCATCAAAAATACGAATGAGCCCGAAAGACCGGGAACAATCATCGCGGCTGCGGCGGCGACCGACGCAAGGAAAAGAAACAGGAATACCGCCGGATCAAGCGCGGTGATAGCCTGCCCCGCCCCTTCGTCGGGACGGAAAAACACGGTGATGATCATGACCACCACCGCGATGGTTGCGAGAACCGCCTTTACCGGTACGGAGCCCGTTCCCCGGGTTCGCCGCGCGACAAAGGGAATGCTTCCCACAATGAGTCCCATGAAGAACCAGGTGGTCGGTACCGGATACGAGTCAAAAAGCCCTGATATGAGTTTCGCGAACAAGACTATTCCGGTGCCCGCGCCAGCTACCAGGAGAAGTGCAAAGGGAAGATCCCGGAGGATCTTCTTGAGGTTGAGTGAAACCAGGGCGATGAGACGGTCGTACACGTTGAGCACAACCGCCATCGTTCCGCCGGAGACACCCGGAATCGCGTTCGCGATGCCGATGACCATGCCGCACAAAAATATCCTGAAGTACGCCATGTTATTTCGTCGGCCTTTTCTTGATCTTGTTCCCGTCCACAGCCTGTCCGGCTCCCGCGGCCTGCTCCATGAGCGCCCGCACCTTGAGCGGCAATCCGAAGAGATTGATGAACCCTTCGGCATCATGGTGATCGTAGAGGTCGCCGGTGGTAAAGCTCGCGATGTTTTCGTTGTACAGGCTGTACGGCGAGTGGGATCCGGCACTCCGGATCGAACCCTTGTAGAGTTTCACCTTGACCCAGCCGGTGCAGGTTTCCTGGGTCTTGTCCATGAAGGCCATGAGGCTTTCCATGAGCGTGGTAAACCACCGGCCGTTGTAGATGAGCTCGCTCATCTTGAGCGATACCTGCTGCTTGAAGTAGTAGGTGTCCCGGTCGAGACAGAGATGGTCCATCTGCTCGTGGGCGAAATAGAGGATAGCGCCGCCGGGGGTTTCATACACGCCGCGGCTCTTCATGCCGACAACCCGGTTTTCCACGATGTCGATGAGACCCACACCGTTCCGTCCGCCGATGGTGTTGAGTTCCTTCATGAGCTCAAGCGCGCCCATCCGCTTTCCGTTTACGCTGACCGGGATGCCTTTCTCGAATTCGATGGTTACATATTCACCCGATTCGGGCGCTTCCTCGGGAACGGTGGTGAGCTGGAGCATGTGCTTCCAGTTCGGCTCGTTCTCGGTTTCCTCGAGTTCAAGTCCTTCATGGGACAGGTGCCAGATGTTTTCATCCCGGCTGTAGGACTGATCTTTCTTCATGGGAACGGGAATATTCCGGTCTTCGAGGTATTTGATCTCGGCGTCCCGGCTGTCCATGTCCCACTTGGGATCCCGCCAGGCAGCGATGATCCGGAGGTCCGGCGCGAAGGCCTTGATGGTCAGCTCGAAGCGAATCTGGTCGTTGCCCTTTCCGGTCGCGCCGTGACAGATGGCCGTTGCGCCTTCCTGCCGGGCGTATTCAACGAGAATTTTCGCGATAAGGGGCCGCGCGGTCGAGGTACCGAGCAGGTACTGATCCTCATACACCGCGTTCGCCTTGAGCGCGGGCCAGATATAGTCCGTGATATATTCTTCCTGGGCATCTACCACGTAGCAGGCGGAAGCGCCCGTGTCGAGCGCGCGCTGCTTGACGCTCTTCCAGTCGTCACCCTGTCCGAGGTCGATGCACACCGCGATAACGTCATAGTCATAGTTCTCCTTGAGCCAGGGAATGATTACCGTGGTGTCAAGTCCGCCCGAATACGCCAGTATTACCTTTTCTTTGCTCATGGCAAATCTCCTTAATTGGTTGTTCAAAGCACGTCGATTCAACTGCCGGACTGGTTACCGGGTCAGTACAGTGTACAGAATTTCGAGGCCGGCATCAATTTCCTTCCGGCCTATTATGAGCGGCGGCAAAAAGCGCACCGTCCGGGGACCGGCGGTTGACACACACAGACCGTCGAAGCCGGCGCCGCCTGTTTCAAGGCAGGCCTTTTGTACTTCACCCGCACTTGCCGGTCCCGACGCGGTTCCGGTAATGTCAAAGCCGATCATGAGTCCCTTGCCCCGGATACCGGTAAGACCGGGAATCTTCCACCCCGCGATTTTATCCCGGATATACGCGCCGTTTTCCGTTACCTGCGCGAGAAAACCCTTCTTGGAAAGCTCGGCGAGCACCACGAGACCGGCCGCGCAGGCGAGCGGGTTTCCACCGAAGGTGGACTGATGGTCACCGGGCACGAAAACTTCGGCGGCTCGTCCCTTCGCGAGACAGGCGCCGAACGGTACTCCGCCGGCGATGCCCTTCGCGAGGGTTACCACATCCGGCGCGATGCCGAGCGCATCGCAGGCAAGGAGCGTGCCGGTCCGACCCATGCCGGTTTGCACTTCATCGGCAATTACGAGGGCGCCGGCCTTCTTCGCCGCGGCGCAGGCAGCCTGAATCCAGGCAGGATCAAGGAGGTTTACCCCGCCCTCGCCCTGCACGCATTCGAACATGAAGGCGCATACCGTTTCATCAAAGCAGGTTTCAAGCGCGGCAAAGTCGTTCGCGTCTATCGCGGTAAACCCGTCCGGATACGGCGCGAACGAATCCGGGTGAAACTTGTCCTGCGCGGTCGCGGCAAGGGTCGCGATTGTCCGCCCGTGGAACGACTTCTTCACCGTCACGATGTTCTTCCGCTCCGGGCCGCCGGATTGCTCCGACGCGAGCCAGCCCGCCTTCCGGGCAAGCTTGATGGCCGCTTCGTTCGCTTCCGCGCCCGAGTTGCCGAAAAACACCCGGTCCATGCCGGTTGCCGCCAACAGCGCGTCGGCAAAGGCAAGGCCGGTGTCGGAATTGTAATAGTTCGATATGTGAATCTGCTTGTGGATCTGGTCGGTCAGCGCTTTCACCAGCGCCGGGTGATTGTGCCCGAGGCAGTTCACCCCGATTCCACTCACGAAGTCGATATAGGTTTTCCCCTCGGTGTCGGTAAGGACTGCACCGTCACCCCTGGCAAATACCACGGGAAGACTCCCGAGGTTGTTCATTATTTTTCCGGACATGTGATTCTCCTGTCAGGTAAGCATGGTTCCGACACCCCGGTCGGAAAACATTTCGATCAACAACGCGTGCGGCACCCTGCCGTCTATTATATGAGTACGGGGAACGCCGCCCTTGAGGGCTTCCACGCAGCATTCAATCTTGGGAATCATGCCGGAAGAAATAACCCCGGTTGCGATCATGGACGGAATGGCGACATGATCGATACGCTTGATGAGACTCGCCGGATCGTTGATATCGCGGAGCACGCCCGGTACGTTCGTTAACTGCACGAATTTCTCGGCGCCGAGCGCGACGGCAATCTTGGCAGCGGCGGTATCAGCGTTGATGTTGTAGCGGTTCGTGTCGCCCTGCTCACCGAGCGCCACGGTGGAAACAACCGGAATGTAACCCTGACTCATGAGCGAGACAAGGATTTCGGGTTGAACCGACGTAACCTCGCCCACAAAGCCGAGATCAACGCCATCCTTGTCGATCTTCTTCGCCCTGAGGAGCCCCGAGTCCACCCCGCTCACGCCGACCGCCCGGCCGCCCGCCTGCAGGAGGAGCCCGACAATATCCTTGTTGAGCTTGCCGGTAAGCACCATCTGCACGATTTCCATGGTTTCGGCGTCGGTGTAGCGAAGACCGTTGATAAACTTGGACTCCTTGCCGGTTTTCTCCAACATGGCGTTGATCTCGGGACCGCCGCCGTGTACGAGCACGGTATTCACCCCGATGGTATTCAACAGGACGATGTCCTGCATGACCGCGGCTTTGAGTTCTTCGTTGAGCATGGCGTTGCCGCCGTACTTTACGACGATCGTTTTCCCCGCGTACTGTTTAAAGTACGGGAGCGCCTCGATAAGAATGGCAGCCCAGTCTTCATTTTCCAGCTGATGCATCATGTCCGGTAGTCTCCATTTATTTTCACATATTCGTAGGTGAGATCGCAGCCCCAGGCGGTACCGCATCCAGTGCCGTCCGCAAGATCGATTTTAATGGTTACTTCGCCTTCAGTGAGCACCAGTTTTGCCTTGTCCTCGTCGAAACTGAGCGGTACGCCCTTCTCGAAGACGGCAATGTCGCCCGCCCCGCTCGAAAAAGACACGCTCGTTCCGGCGGGATCAAAGACCTCTCCCGAATAACCCATGGCGCAGAGAATCCGTCCCCAGTTCGCGTCCTTTCCGAAGAACGCCGCCTTCACCAGGCTCGAGGAGATCACCTGCTTCGCGAGCGCGCGCGCCGTCTTGTCGTTTTTAGCGCCGGTCACGGTGCACTCAAGGAGATGCTCCGCCCCTTCGCCGTCTCCGGCGATCTTCCGCGCCATCTCGGTATTCACCGCATTGAGCGCCTCGAGAAAAGCCGCATAATCGGTGTTTTTCCGGGTTATGGTTTTGTTCCCGGCGAGCGCGCTCGCCAGGATGATGAGCGTGTCGTTGGTGCTGGTGTCGCCGTCCACGCTCACGCAGTTGTACGTCTTTTCAACGCTTTCCCGGAGGGCGCTTTTCAGCATCTTCGGCGTAATGGCGCAGTCGGTGGTAATAACCGAAAGCATGGTTCCCATGTTGATGTGAATCATGCCGGATCCCTTGGCCATGGTGCCGATCCGCACCGGCTTTCCGCCAACTTCAGCCTCGACCGCCGTTTCCTTGTATGTCGTGTCGGTGGTCATGATGGCTTTCCTCGCGAGCTCGTTGCCGTTTTTCGAAAGCCCGGTGCAAAGGGCGGGAATACCCGAAAGAATGGCATCAATGTTTATCTGCTGGCCGATTACTCCGGTGGAACAGACAAGCACATCGGTTTCGGGAATGCCAAGTTCATTCGCCACGCCACGCGCGGTTTTGACCGCTGCCTCGTAGCCCTGCTTTCCGGTACAGGCATTCGCATTTCCCGCGTTGAGCACAACTGCCTGAGCTGTTCCGTTCGAAACATGTTTCATGGAAAGCTTCACCGGCTCGGCTTTTACCCGGTTTGTAGTAAATACTGCCGCGGCGGCGCAGGGAACCTCCGATTCAACCAGTGCGAGATCTTCCGTGGTTCGTCCTTTCTTGATACCGCAATGAATACCGTTCGCGGTAAAACCCGCGGGGGCGCATACCCCGCCGTCTATATGGTGCATGATTGCTCCTTGTTTACAATACCATGAGGGTACATCCCGTATATCCGTTACCGGTACAGGATGACAAAAAAATGGCCGGGATTCAATACCGTTCCGGCGGGAACGGGTCGATGGGGGGGAGTTTCAGTACGCCTGACGGCGAAGACGGAGAAGGTTTATTCGGGAAATGATGGAATGTGTGTTTTTCATGCCGCTTCTCCTTTGGAATGGTTTCCCTGATTGTATCGACATTTCCGGGTCAAAGTCAAGAATGTTTATGCATAAAAATACATTTTTATGCAATTTCTTGCATATTTTCTAAAAATTCATGGGCCGTTTGTTATCCGCCAGCCGCCGGGACAGATACTCCCGATCCAGATCGAGTGTTTCCACAAGAGTACGGGTTTGCTCCGCGGAAAGGAGGTTCTGCTCGGCAAAAAGATAAACTACGGCACGCTCGGCAAGGAGCGGAACCTTGAGCGCGTTCATGTGCTCCCGGGAAGGAGCCGGTCCCTCGACATAGTTTGCCCGGAACAGGCGGAAAAGTTCGGATTTTTCGGGATCATCGCATAATGCACGGAGTTCTTTTTGAAGCGGCCCGATATCCCCCACACTCGCCTTCTGGCCGAGCGGTTTTAGGGTAAAGTAGGTATATTCCTTGCCGGGAAGATAGTGATGAGAGTCGCAGCGGGTACAATAGTTTGGTTCCAGGGGATGGTTACTGTCCCGGTCGCCGCCGACGATGATGAGGGGATCAAAGAAAAGCGCCGGACATTCCTCACCGTCCACCACATAGTAGCGGTAGGTGTTGTACGCGTTCTCCAGGCATTCCGGATGTTCGCAGTACGCGGAAAGGGGGTAAATATCGGTGGAGGTCTCCATGAGAAGCCGGGCGGTCGCGTTGAAGATTTCACCCCGGAAATTGAGGAGCAAGGTCGGCATGACGAACACGATGCCGCGCTGTTCGGCTTCGCGCTTTACGAGATACGCGAGGCGCTCGTCGTAAAACGCGGCTTCGTCGAGAATCCAGGTTCCCACATCTGAATTATCCCGGATGAGTTCCTCCAGATCGAAGGAATTGCTGATGGTCGCGATGTTCTTGCCGCAGCGTTCGTACCCGCCCCGGAATGCGAGCGCGTCTTCGGGGTAATCCGGGAAACGGGCGGAGTCCAGGGAATACCGCACAAAAAAGGTATTCCGGCGGTCGGCGGTGCCGATGCCGGCTTCCGGCTCGAACAGTTCCTTTTGCGAACCGCCGCCGCTCGTAAGCCAGGCGATGGACTGCCCCTTGCGGCGCGCAACCTCGGCATCGCGCCAGAGCCGGGCGGCGTACTCGGTTTTTCCCGACCCCATGGGGCCAATAACGAGGATGGTTCGGGACGGTTCAACAAAATCGAAGTGGGTATTCGCCTCGTGAATGGCAACGGAGGGAAACCCGAGACTTTTATAGAGGGATCCGGTATGCATGTCCATACCGGCACAGTATACCACGATCCGGCCGGACCGTGGGGAAAACCTGTACCGGATAGTACATTTATTTTTTCGGTACGAGCCGGCTGAACGAAAGTTTCGCCTCTCCGTCCTTCCTGGATACCCTGATTGTCGAGCCGTCCGGGAACTGTCCTGAAAGCACCGCCTTCGCGAGGGGGTTTTCCAGCTCGGCCTGGATGGCCCGCTTGAGCGGCCGCGCGCCAAACTGGGGGTCGAACCCGATATCCGCGAGATAGGCCCGCGCCTCGTCGGTTACATCCAGCGTGAGCCTGCGGCCGGCAAGCCGTTTCGCAACTATGGCAAGCTGAATGTCCGCTATCTTGAGGATGTGTTCCTTGCCGAGCCGGTTGAACATGAGGATCTCGTCGATGCGGTTCAAAAGCTCCGGCCGGAAGTTCTGGTGCAGGATTTCCCGTATCTGCGGTTCGATCGCATTCATGTCCGTGGCGCCGAGAATGAACTCGGAACCGAGGTTGCTCGTCATGATGACAATGGTATTGCGGAAGTCCACCATCCTGCCCTGTCCGTCGGTCAGTCGGCCCTCATCGAGAAGCTGGAGCAGGACGTTGAAGACGTCCGGGTGCGCTTTTTCAATTTCATCGAAAAGTACCACGGAATACGGACGGCGGCGTACCACCTCGGTGAGCTGGCCCCCCTCGTCGTACCCCACATAGCCGGGCGGCGCGCCGATGAGGCGGCTCACCGAATGTTTTTCCATGTATTCGCTCATGTCCACCCGGGTAAGGGCTTTTTCGTCATTGAAGAGAAAGTCCGCCAGGGTCCGGGCAAGCTCGGTCTTTCCCACACCGGTGGGACCGATACACAGGAAGCTGCCGAGCGGCCGGTTGCTGTCCGAAAGGCCGGCCTTGTTCCGGCGAATGGCGTCCGAGACGGCCGAGACCGCCTTGTCCTGGCCTACCACCCGCTTCTGAAGTACGGATTCGAGCTCGAGATACTTCTGCATCTCGCTCGCGAGCATCTTGGCGACGGGAATGCCGGTCCAGGCGGACACAACCCGCGCAATGTCCTCTTCCGACACTTCCTCGCGGAGGAGGTTCCCGGCTTTGTCTCCGGCATCCTGTGAACCGGTAAGTTCGGCGATCTTCCGCTCGAGTTCGGGAATCCGGCCGTATTTGATTTCTGCCGCCTTGTTGAGGTTTCCCTCGCGGGTAAAGTGCGTTTCGTCAATCCGGAGCTGTTCAAGTTCTTCCTTGAGCTTGCGCGATTCCTCGATGCGTCCTTTTTCATTACCCCACTGGATCTTCATGGCGTCGCGACGGGAGGTGAGCTCTGCGAGTTCCTTTTCCAGTTTCTCGAGACGTTCCTTCGAGGCGGGATCCTTTTCCTTGGACAGGGATACCTTTTCGATGTTGAGCTGGAGAATCTTGCGTTCCACCTGATCAAGCTCGGTCGGCTGGCTCTCGATTTCCATCTTGAGCCGGCTCGCCGCCTCGTCCACGAGGTCTATGGCCTTGTCCGGAAGAAAGCGGCTCGTGATGTACCGGTCGGAAAGGGTTGCTGCGGCAACGAGGGCGTCGTCGCGGATGCGCACACCGTGGTGCACTTCATATTTTTCCTGCAGTCCCCGGAGTATGGCGATAGTATCTTCCACCGTAGGCTCCGGACAGTACACCTGCTGGAAACGCCGTTCGAGTGCGGCGTCCTTTTCTATGTATTTTCGGTATTCGTTGAGCGTGGTCGCACCGATCGCGCGGAGCTCGCCGCGGGCCAGCGCGGGTTTCAGGAGGTTCGACGCGTCCATGGAGCCTTCGCTCGCACCGGCGCCTACCAGCGTATGAAGTTCGTCTATGAATAGGATGATGCTTCCTTCCGCTTTTTGCACCTCCTGGATAACTGCCTTGAGGCGTTCCTCGAACTCGCCGCGGAACTTCGCGCCGGCCACGAGGGCGCCCAGATCGAGCGAGAGAAGTTTTTTCCCCTTGAGACTGTCCGGCACGTCGCCGGAGACAATACGCCGTGCAAGGCCCTCAACGATCGCGGTCTTGCCCACGCCGGGCTCGCCGATAAGAACCGGGTTGTTCTTCGTCCGGCGTGAGAGCACCTGCATGACGCGGCGAATTTCCTCGTCCCGGCCGATAACCGGGTCGATTTTTTCCTGCCGCGCGAGCGCGGTGAGGTCGCGGCAGTACTTTTCGAGGCTCTGGAAGGTGGCCTCGGGGTCTTCGGTGCTGACCCGCTGACCGCCGCGGATGTCCTTGAGCACGGCAAGAACGGTATCCTTCGTGATGCCGCGGGCACGAAGCAGTTCGCCGACCGCGTCGGACGCCTGGCACATGGCCAGCACGAGGTGTTCCGTTGAGACATAGTCATCCTTGAGGTTGGACGCTTCCTGTTCCGCGCGTGCGAGCATCTTGCCCGCCCCTTGCGAAAAGTAGAGCTGGGCGGCGTCTCCCTGGACGCGCGGCTTCCGGTTAATCCGGTCATCCAGTTCTGTGCGTAGTTCGTCGAGAGACGCGCCAATACGTTGTACAAGCGGCGGAATGATCCCGCCGTCCTGTGAAACGAGGGTTTGCAGAATGTGGTCGTTTTCCACCTGGGCATGATCCAGGCGCTGGGCCATCGATGTGGCGTCCTGGAGCGCTTCCCGGGCTTTAATAGTATATTTGTCAAGGTTCATGTGCTAAATATAGCAACGCACCCGTGCCATCGTCCATGAATTCCGGACATGCCTAGAATTTGGGCATTTTCGTGTTGTCTTTGTCCTTGGGGAAATTCTTGTCTATGTACTCAAGACACTGAATGGCGATCTGCTGGGCATGTTCATACCATATTCGGTACAGCTCGTTGTCAACAACATTCGGATACGGAGCGCCCTGAACATCGGAAACGAGCTGTTTCAATATTTCATAGCCTTCATGGTCCATTTTTTTCATGATGTCATCCTCCTGAAGCCTTGTACCCTATTATAGGGTGTATCTGTGTACAATTCCAGTGAAAGATGTGTTTTTATCATCGTTCAACATCTTTTTTCCGGCGAGGACACACTGACGGGATTGATCCCACTGTTCAAGCATGGTGCCGGAAACACGCATGATGTCCCCGGGGGCGACCGACAGGATCTGTGCGACTTTGGCCGTCCGGAGCGTATCGGTTATACCGTACAGGAGTCGTATAAAGGCGGTAAAACCCTTGTCCGCCGGTGAACGCGGCTGTACTTCCCGGCTGTAACAGCCGATTATGAGCTTCTCGAGCGCGGAGGAGTCCACCGGAACGCGGGACGCTTCCATCAGGGATTGATGAAATACCTCGAGGGACGCAAGCGGAGAAGGATCGCGATACGAAGAAAAAATGAACAAGCCTTCAAGAACATCATTCTGACAAAAAGCACCGTACGCACCGCCGCCCATGCGGATACGCTCCCATAGCGGGCCGCTTGAAAGATAATGGGAAAGAACGGTTTCACTACCGACATCGGTATCGCCAAGACGTGCAGCCGGCAGGGCCGATGCGGCAAAGCCGACCTGAAGCGCGCCTTCCACCAGAAGGCGGACTGATCCGGCCACGCCATTGGTAATTACGGAATACAGGGATTCCGCCGTACAGATATCTGCCGGTACCGGCGGTCCGTAGGGCCCGGTACGCGGGGCTAACGCTTTTTCCGCGCGGGCAATGCCCTCTCCCGTTCCGGTAAGGGACAGAAGCAGACCGGAGGCAAGAACCTTTTCCCGAAGCCCGCCGAGCCGGACGGAAAGAGATTCCGTCCCGGAACGTTCCCGGCAATCGGCGTACACTGAACGGACATACTCCATCTGGGTAATACCGTTCCAGATCTCATCAACGGCTCTGGACCGTCCGGCAAGAGCAGCAGCGAGAGACGCCGCGTAATGATGCCCGGAAGGCGCGAGGGAGGATTCGAGATCGTTGCGGTACTCCGCGACAAGATCCTCAAGACGGTCAAGGTCGGAAAAATCAGCATTCTCGATAAACCGGAACAGAATATCTACAGCTTGTTCCGACATTTCTTCCAGCATCTTCATCCGGACAATGAGATAGTCCCGGCCGGTGGAACCGGCGGGTAAACTCGCGGGACCGGTATAGCCGGGAACAGTGGAGCTTGTAAACAACATGGTTCCCAAACCGCCGGTATACCGGGCTGAAAGAGCCGAAGAATCAACCCAGGAAAGTCCGTCCATTCCGCAGGACGTAAGTACCGACGCGAGCAGGGGCAGGAGCAGATACTCCTGCGGAGAGAGGCTGTCTACGGGAAAAGCGGCTTCAACGTAGGTGATACCGTTTGTCGGCAGTTCATGGCGGACAAGCGGAACCGTACCGGAGCGGCCGATATCCGAGGGTACCGTTTCGGTCATCGTGGGGAGATCGTTACGGGAAACATGGGGAATTTTTGCGAGCAGATCCCCGGAATCGGGTGTTTCCTGTATCCGCGCGAGATCTTTTTGCTCTGCACGCAGTTTTTCACGGAACGACCCGTTTTCGCCTAGCGCTGTTTGCGCAAAAGAGGACAACCGCTCTTCGAGGCGCTTTCCGTAGTCCTGATCAGGATACACGACGACCAGATCGCGGTGGTTGTTTTCAAGAAACCATTTTTTCACAAGGGATTGAACATACGCGGGATCTCCGGCAAGCCGCGCCTTGACTGCATCGAAGGCCGGTATGTACCGGAGCGTACCGTCCGGTCCGAAGCCGTGATTCCAACCCCTGAGCGCGCGGCGCATGTGTATGAGCGCGAACGGCCCATGGGAACGCCTGATTTCCCGGTTGGAAAAATCAAGCGAGTGGACGGCAGCTTCAAGATCGTCTTGAGGCACACCCTGTTCCGCGATGCGGGCCAGGGTATCGAGTACCGTTTTACCGACCTTGTCCGCATCCTCGCGCCGTACCCCCCGCAGCCCGGCGCTGAAGCACAAGTACCGCAGTTCGGTTTCAAGTCCGCTCGAGGGAGCAACGTCCTCTCCAAGTTCGGAAGCGAGCAAGGCCCTGCTCAGGGGAGCTCCGTCGTGCCCGAGCAGAATCTCCGAAACAAGGTTTGCCTCCATGATTGTTTCCGCGTCCGAAACCTCGCCGAGAAGCCAGTTCAGATGAACCGTACAGCGTTCGCTGTCGTCATCAGTTGCCGGACCGGGTACATACAGGGTTCGCGGTTCTGTGCGGTGCGGCACCGGAGGTATTGGAGGAACGGCAGGTGCTCTTGAAAACGAGGACAGGAAGCGGTCCTGGAGGAAGGCGAGCTGTTTTTCGGTCGGGATGTTTCCATACAGAAAAATGCGGCAGTTAACCGGGTGATAATAGGTCCGGTGAAAATTGATAAATTGTTCGTAGGTCAATTCGGGGATTACGGCTGGATCACCGCCCGAATCATGGGTGTAGGGAGTACCCTCAAGAATGGAACGGATTGTCCAGTCACCGGCGATGGTGTCAAACGAGGAATAGTTTCCCCGCATTTCATTGAATACGATTCCCTGCACCGTAGCGTTTCCCGATTCGTCGAGCTCGACACGATGGCCTTCCTGACGGAATATCCACCGGTCAAGAAGCGGAAAAAAAACGGAATCGCCGTAGACGGCCATGAGGTTGAAATAGTCCGCCTCAACCATGGAACTGGCCGGGTACACCGTCTTGTCCGGGAAAGTCATGGCATTCAGAAACGTTTTTACACTCTGCTTCGCGAGAATGAGAAACGGATCCTTGAGCGGATAGTTTTTTGAACCGCACAACACGGAATGTTCAAGGATATGCGCCACGCCGGTAGAGTCGGTCGGCGGAGTCATGAACGAATAGGCGAAGAGATTTTCTTCGTCGTCATTGAGCATGTGGTACACTTCGCAGCCGGTTTCCCGGTGGCGGGCAAACACGCCCTTCGAATTCAGTTCGGGTAAATCCGTAACTGATACAATGTCAAAGCCATGAGTTCTATGCATGATTGATTATTCCACCCATTGATCGTCGTCATCGTCGGAAAGCCGGAAACTTCCCGCTTCCCATGCCTTTCTGACCTTCTGATAAAATGATTCGGTAACATCGCGCGATTCCTTGCGCGGTACCGGAGAGATTATTTTTTCTTCTTCAAGTATTTCATTGCGGCGGTTCCGGGAAATGTTCGCCAGAAGCTTGTTCCGGAAATCGGCGGATTTTCCGAGGATGAGCACTGCGAGATCATGATCGGAAAGCGATCGAAGTTCACCCTGCAGATACTTGTCGTCCGCGCGGGCAATATCGTCGAGCGTAAAAAGACGATCCCGTATGTCCCGGCCGAGTTCGGGGTCGGCCTCTTCCAGACGACCAAGAATCCCCTTCTCCGTTTCTCCGTCCATGCGCTTCAAAATGGCGGCAAGAGCCGAGCGGCCGTCGATACTGTCGTCCGCGGGAACTTCTATGGATTCAACCTTTTCCCGCATCGTTTCATCCACCCGACGGAGAACCTCGGGAGAAACGGAGCCCATACGGGCAAGCTTGAAAACAGTCTCCTTTTTTTCCCCGTCTTCCATATCCTTGATCACCGCGGCGGCAATTGCCGGGTTTGTCTGAGAAAGTACCAGTGCTTTTACGGAAGGAAGCTCATCCCGTATGAGGCGGTACAGTTTTATACTGTCGATATCCTGCAGATAGTCAAAAGGCTTTCCGTGGAGAGTCGGTACCGATTTTTCAAGCATTTCCGCCGCACGCTCATTACCGAATGCGGCTTCAAGAATGGTACGGGCGGTTTCGACACCCCCGGCGGGTTTACGGGCCTGTTGGAGGAGAGACTCGAATTCCGCGAGAATTACCGTAGCTTCGTCCCGGGGAACGCTCCGGATACCGGAAAGCTCCAGCATAACCTTCTCAACCTGATCCTGATCAAGCCGGGAGACTATTTTCGCCGCTTCCGCCGTGCCGATCAATAACAGAAATTTGGCAACCCGCCGGTACGGACTCTCACGTTCTTTTTCACCGGGAACCTTCAAGAGGCCCGGATTTATTTGTGTCGTTCCGGTATCGGAAGTGTTACGAGGAGTTTCCCCGTTCATGGTTTTTCGGTACGCACCGAGCCGCGGGTCCTGCTTGTTCATGAGACCATCATACCAGCTCGCCTTTCACGGGGTCAACCGACAAGCCGGAAATCCAACGCTCCCGCAACGCGGTTTCCCGCACCAGTTCAGCCGGCAGATCCAGAGGATCCGCGTACGAAACCGCGGCGATGGAGCCGTCCGCGTTCTGTATTGAAAGGCAACTGTTTCCCGCGAGTTGCTCGAGAGCTTCCGGGGATTCATCGCCCGAAAGCACCGCTTCCAGACAGCGGATCACCGCAGCGCCCTCTCCCACCGCCCGGTCAAACAAGTCTCCGGCTGACTCATGCCGCGGGGTGCCTCCAACCGGGTCCTTCCAGGGCGAACGGGAGTCATTGAGCCAGTCCACGGCGGCGTCCGGGTTTTCCGGATACAGCAGGGCCACCCCGGCAGGGCCCCGGTCGGAAAAATGGGTAATGGCCGACTTGTTTGCAGGAATGCTCATTCCGGTACGGGCCGGATTGGTAAGATGATAAAAATAACGGGTATCCCAAAACGCATTCGTAACCCGCTGTTCAAGCAAGGGATCGTCCGCTGCGGATTCGGGATACACGGACCGGAGCGTAGCTGCGATAAACCGGGAGAGGATTGCGCAGGCGTCCCGTGAGAGTCTGAATACCGGATCGGTGTTGAAGGAAGCCGCCTGGCGCCCGGTTTGCCTGCGGAGGATGAGCACGTCGATAATACGTTCAAAAAAGGCATGGTAGAGCGCCGGTGATACCCCCGGTACTGCCTTCGCCGGGAGTTCCGCGCTCCGGTACACTATGTAGGGATGCATCATACGGTCCACAGCCTGGTGGGTCACAAAGCCCGCGAGCCATGCCCGGATTTGTGGATCGGGACTGTTGCGAAGACTGACCGCAGCGACGCGGCAAAACGCTCCGTACCGCCTCCGGTGCAAAAGACGGGCATACGCCAGGGCAAAAGGCTTAGTACGCCGGTTGTGCGCGAAAATATCGGGTCCCTGACAGCCCAGATTGAAAAGAGGAATATGCTGTGGATCAGGAGCAAAACCGGCGTGTTTCCGCGATGAAATGCCGGCAAGGACATGACAGATTTGCGACGGCATCCCTTACCTTGCATCCCCTTCCAGCGGAATTACCATACCGGAATAGGTTGTATCCTCTTCGTTGCGGACCGCGATGATTCCATACACCTGACCGTCGCTTTCTTCTTTGCTGATTGCCGCGATGCGATCCGGACCGAGAAGCGGGACAACAAGACGCTCAATGAGCGTTCCCCGGGAAGAGGCAGGATCGATACCGTCAACATGAATACCCTTCTCAGCGTTTCCCGTCCATCGAAAAGCAACGTCCTGTTCAAAGAAATAGGTTAACAGCGCACAAGTTTTTTCCAGGGTCCGGTATCGTTCTTCGGCAAGCTCTGCGCGTTTTTCAAGGTTGTATTTGTAAAGAACCGTATCGAGTGTTGTCGCGAGACTGTCCGGACTGATGGGTTTGAGCAGATACCCGGCATAGGAAATTTCCTTTGTCCGCATGAGGGAAGAAAGATCCGGATTTGAAATGCAAAAGACAATAGGAACCGTACTGAACTCGTGAATCTTGCGGGCAACCTCGATACCGTCCAGAGACCCGGTTATGGCGATGTCGAGCAAGATGATATCGGGAACAAAGCGGCGAACCGCGGCAACCGCGGCAGGTCCGTTATCCACCGTGGCGACTACATCATAACCAAACCGGGTAACCATACCCTGGAGATCAAGGGCGACGATCGGTTCGTCCTCTGCAATAAGGACCTTTGTTCTGGCTTCGTTTATGAGGTCGGACATATCGGTTCTCTCCGGCAGTTCAATAACCGGTTTGATAACCGGTTCCGCATTTGCAGTGTAGTGCTTTTTCCCGTTTCATTCAAGGAATAATTCAGCGCAGGGCAAGAATGGCAACTTCACGGCTCTTTCCACGAAGCGGAACAGCTCCCTGGCTGGTTATTGTGAAATCATACGCATGCAGGGACCCGATACGATCAAGTGCTTCTCCCGATGCAAGAAACGTTTCATTTCTCGGCCGACATTCACTCTGGATACGTGCAGCCGTGTTCATTACATCGCCGGAAAAGGCGATTTCCTGGCGGGTAAGGCCCATTTCCCCGACGACCACCGGGCCAAAGTGGAGGCCACACCTGAAAACCGGGAAAAACCCGTATTTGAGCTCATACTGGTCGGTTTTCCGCACCAGGGCCCGGCGGATCGCCTGATAGACCCGAACGGCGTTTGCGTCGCGCGCACCCTTTTTTTCCGGCCAGGTTATGATGACCTCGTCGCCGACATATTTGTATATCTCGCCGTGATGATTCACGATCGGCCGGGCGATATCGCAAAAAAATCATTCAAAAAAGCATGGAACCGCACATCCCCGATACGTTCGGCAATGGACGTGGACCCTGAAATATCGAGGAACATGACGAACCGGTTTTCCTCTCGCGGGCGTTTGTATTTGCCGAAAAACAGTCCCCGGAGAACATTCTTCCCGAGCAGCCGTTCAAGATCGCTTAAAAAATTGAGACCGCTGGTCATGACAAGAGAAAATATCAGGGTTGGTATCGGATAGGCATGATCCTTGAATGTTTCGATACCGAACACCATGCTGTATATACCGCTGTACATGCCGACGATGATCAGAGTTTGTAGCGCCGGAATCAGCGTAAATGACTTGATCAGCGCGTGGGGTCCGGCCTTGATATACAGGGTGTCGAAAAGCACGACCCCCAAAGAGATAAAGAATCCCGAAAGCCCGCAGAGCAGCATGTATGATAAATACTCATCAAGATCGGCGTCGTTCGAAATGCACATGACAAAGGCGAATACGAGCCCCAAAACCATGCTGGTTACCGCGACCGTGATCAATTCTTTCAGTTTTGTTACAGTGAAATTCGTTATATCCATTAAAAACCAGTGTGCGGTCCTTTTGACCGGGTGTCAAGATTACTGCTGCCAATTTTGTTGGTCATGTCTATCACTTTCTCTCAGAAATCTTGGCCAATACACCCTTATTCTGTCTATATAGCATTTCAGAGATGGAGTTCATCTATCCCTGAAGGAGGTTGTATGCGACGGGTTCTCCCGTTCAGCCGACCGGTTACCCGGCCCGAGTTCTGTCCGAATCCCGAATGTCCCTTGCACGATCGTACCCTTGCCCGTACCGGCCAATGGTTTCAGCATTACGGATTCTATCATTCTCAATCCGGAGGAAAGACGAGACGTTTTTACTGCAAATACTGCGGAAGAACCAGCTCAAGTCGCACATTTTCTCTCCATTACTGGACACATCGAAAAATTGACTTTCGTGATCTCGATGACCGACTCAATTCCTGTGCCGGTTATCGTCAGATCGGACGATCACTTTCTGTCTCCTATCGTGTCGTCAAAAACCGTGTCCTCCGTCTTGCCCGTAACTATATGAATCTTCTGGACACCTCTTATGTCGGCTTCCCCCTGACGGAAGATATTGCCTTCGACGGGTTCGAGTCATATATGAGAAGTCAGTACATTCCTGATAACTTCAACATCGCCGTCGGGTGTACCTCGCAAGTACCCTATGCGTTTACCCTGTCTCTGTTCCGCCGTCGGGGCAGCATGACCGATCAACAGCGTCGAAACCGTACCGCACTCGACGCCATCTGGCGTCCGCCTCCAGGAGATTTAATCGCGTCATGCAGGGTCGTTTTCAGGGACATTTTGTCAATTTATCTGAATCGTCCGGAACTTTCACCGTTTGTCCTCACTACTGACAAGAAGCCGGAATACAGGACGGCGCTCAAGAGTCTTCCCGAGTGGCGGCACTTACGGGAACTTGGTCTCGTTGAGCACCGGACGGTGAGTTCCCGTCTGCCCCGAACCCGAAAGAATCCACTTTTTCCGGTGAACTACCTCGATCGAGAGATTCGGAAGAACTCGGCTGCGCATGTACGTGAAACGGTTCGGGGAGATCGGGAAGTAACGATGACGATGTCGCGAATGGTAATTACCCTGGGATATCATACCTTTCGAAAGCCGTACCGGATTGATAACCGTACAGAAAACAAAGATGTACAGACACATGCGGAAGTAGTCAATCTTCTGGACAACCGGGAAACACAGGAAGCGTTTGACCGGTTGTATACGAAACGGCATTTGTGGAGCCATCAAAAACTGAAAGCCGGGTGGATGGAAGATATCTGGTTGAGAAAAAAGAAAAACCCGCCGGTGGTTTGTTTCCGGACGGGTATGGTTCCTCTTAAAGGGCAGCCGGGCAACGGTTGGTTTGCCCGGCATCTTCTTGAATGACTGTATTGGCTGCCTGGGTTCCCCAACATTATTGGCAGCAGTTTAAAACAGATAAACCGGCCCCTTATTGACACGTAAAATCCTGTATGGTAAGTTCTTTCCATCGTCCTTGCGGACGTACGGACAGTTTGTTTTACCGGGCAATAGCGCAGTTGGTTAGCGTACAAGTCTGGGGGACTTGGGGTCCCCGGTTCAAATCCGGGTTGCCCGACAAAGCAAACTTTTCAACTACATCCGCAGGGATGTTTTTTTTCAACAATTTTGATAGCAGTAGAGTTATCTCACCCTGAAATAAAACTGCCTGATATACCGAACCCGCTCATCCGCATCCTTCCAGCGAATGCTTTCCGGATACGCCGAAACAACCGTTTCATAGGCATCGAGCGCCTTTCTGATATTTCGTGACGACGAATTCGCCTCATAGGCCTGTCCACGCAGGAACCAGCCTTCATCGAGCCGTGTACGCGCGCTCGAGAAAAACTGATCAAGAATATCGAGCGCGCCCGGAGCGTCTCCGGAAGCAAGACGCGCCTGTACATCATGGAGCAGTTGATCGTCAGTTTGTTCCGGCGGGGAATTACCTGCCTCCGGTTCATCAGAAAGCGGGCCCGAAAGAACCGGTTCATCGCGTAACACAGAATCCGCAGGGAATTCTTCTCCGGCAGTTTCAGGAACATCCGGTTCCTTTCCAAGGATAAAATCGGGAGCCCGAACCGTCGTCCTCTTGCCGGGCACCGGATCGGTTACGGTAACCGAAAGGGCGTCCTGGATGAATTCGTCCGTGAGAACATCATACCGGGAGAATTCGAGAAGATAGCTGCCGGGTTTCCGTGCGCGGAACGAAAACAAGGTGTCCCGGTTGTCAATTTTCCGTGTCTCATAGGCGACACCGACAAGACCGGAAGCATCACCGAGATAAACCCACCCGGTACCGGGATACCATACTTCAAGAATTCCGTCCGCCGGGACCACAACACTCCGTGAGGGCACAACAGCGGGTCGTTCAACAGGAGGCGGTTCCTCACTCACGCGGTCCTCGTCCATCCAAAGTTCCGCCGCAGGTTCAACTGATTCATCTTCCGGCGACACGACCGGTTCTGTCGGGCCGGCATCTGAACGGTCGTCAGACTGAACGGGGACGGTTTCCTGCGGGGCCGCAGGAGCGGGCTGCGACTGTACCGGCGGTATACCCGGTTCAGCAGCGGGAGAAACGGCTTGTACGGGCGGACTGATCGGCGCTGGTTTTGCGGCTGGTGCGGGCGGACTGACCGGCGCTGGTTGCACGTCCGGCGAAGCAGGCGCGGCTTCCGGCGCAGGTGCCGCGGGCGTTTCATCTATTGGTTCCGCGGATTCCGCGGGTATCGTCGGTTCACGTACTTCTTCAGGTGAGGTATCTTCCTCTACGGTCACTGCCACCAGATCCGGTTCGGGATACAAATAGTCGAGTTCGGGTTCAACCGGTTCAACAGAGACAATTTCCGTATCGGGCTTTTCTTCTTCCGGTACGGGATCAGTATTCATTGTTGCGGAAACCGGTTGCTCAGAGGCGGGAGGCGGTGAATCGTCCGACACGTCCTGTACGGCGGGCTTGCTCGCGCAGGATAGCACAAACAGAGTCGTGATCGTGACGGCCAGTACAATGCGGATTGTTTCTTTCACGGTACACTCTCCAAAAGGTCGTCTATTTGCCGCCGGGCAGGTTCCCGTACCCCGTCGAGCATCTCACTATCGGGAGTATTGTACCACAGCTTTGCTTCGTCCGCGGACCAGACCTGCGGGGTTGTCCGGAACTGTTGAATTCCGGGCAGCGGAAAGGGTTCTTCGGGAAGAAAGAGTTCTTCGGGTGAAACGGACAGCAGGGCTTTTTCTTCATTCACGCGCCGCTGATCATCCCGGGATGACGCATTTGAAATGAGTCCGGCAAAGAAAACGAAAAGCAGCAGGACAAGAACGATTCCGAGGCCCAGAGCCAGACGGACGCGGTACTCGTCTATAAATTCTGCAATCCGTTCCCGGTCAATCATCTTCCGGCTTCTCCTCCGTGTCCGGCTGATCCTCCGCGTCCGGCTGATCCGGTTCCGCGTCAGCCTCCGTTTCGATTTCCTTCACTGGTTCGGGTTCTTCTCCGGGATCGTCATCCTGACGGACTTCACTGTCCGGTGTTTCTCCGGACGAATCCTGTTGCGGCGCGTCACCCTCACGGTGCCGGCGCGCGGGACGCGGCGGGATTATTACACCCTCTTCCGGCGGAACGTCTTCTTCTTCGAAGTATTCGTCCGAGACTGCTTTTTCAATAACTTCTTTTTCACCCTCGAGCCGTATGGTGATAACCTTGGTTACACCTGACTCTTCCATGGTAACACCGAGCATGGTGCCCGCGCCCATTACGGTTTTCTTGTTGTGCGTAATAACGATGTACTGGCTCACGTTCGCGAATTCCCGAAGCGCGTTGATAAAACGGGTTACATTCTGTTCGTCGAGTGCGGCGTCTATCTCGTCAAGCAGACAGAACGGTGACGGCTTGACCATGTAGGTCGCGAAGAGAAGGGAAACAGCGGTCATGGATTTTTCACCGCCGGAAAGCAGACCGATATTCTCGAGCTTTTTTCCCGGAGGCTGAGCAAATATGTCGATACCCGACTCAAGAACATTCGCCGGGTCAACGAGTCTGATTTCGCCACGACCACCGCCGAACAGACGACGGAACATGTTGTGGAAGTTTTTCTTGATCTTGTTGTAGGTAGACAAAAAGAGTTCGGTCGATTCGGCGCGGATTTCCTCGGTTATACGTTTGAGGTCGTCGCGGGCTTTCTGGAGATCGAGAATCTGGTTGTTCAGGAAGTCGTACCGTTCCTTGGTCTCGGCGAACTCCTCAACAGCCATGAGGTTAACGCTGCCAAGGTCCCGGAGTTTTTGACGGGCCCGCGCCAGTTTTTCCCGAAGCTCTCCCGCGGGCGCCGTTATCGTGAACATGCGCTCCTCGAATTCGAGAAGTTCGCGGGAATGGGCGTCGCGGAAATTCTCCTGGATGTTCTTTATCTCGGTTTCCGTGGTGGCAAGGTCCATATGATATTTTTCAAGCTGGGACTGTATCTTGCCCATGTCGGCTACCAGGTTCTTCAATCGTTCCTGTTTGCTTGTAACGTCGCTGTTCCGGGAGGAAATTTCATTTTCCAGTGTTTCCAGATTCTCGGTAAGCGTTTTACCCCGGTGCTCGATAGACGCCAGTTCGCCTTCAATCTCGGCGATTTGTTCGTCAATATCCTCGAGGCGTTTCTCCTCCGCGAAAATTTCGTTTTCCATGTCGCGAAGCGCACCTTCCTGTGAGGCAAGCTCACGCCGAATCAAACGGGCCTGTTCTTCCGCGGCTTCGCTCTGGGTTTTCATCTGGATTCTGCTCATGCGCAGTTCTTCCAGGGTTTTCCGGTACTCGTCTATCTTTACGGCCAATTCGGTGTTCTCGGCCTTGAGGGAGGTAATGGAAAGACGCTTTTGCGCGATATTCTCCCGGTTTGCGGTAATTTTCGCGTCAATCGCCCGTTTCCGGGTAATAATACCTTCAGGGGACAGGAACTCGTCGATAAATCCGGGAGAACTTTTTCTGAAAGCTTCAATCGCTTCGCCCAGTTTTCCCATGAGCTCTTCCACTTCCGCGAATGTCTCCACGGCGGTGTCCGCGAAACGCCGGGTATCCTGGGCCGACGGCGCATGCAGCTTTGAAAAATCGCTGAACAGGTTCTTCTTGCCGCTGACCAATACACGGAGTTGACCGACAATACGATCAATGCTCTCGTCAGATTCCGCGTGTTTTCGGGAAGAATATCCTGCGTCGCGGAGACGGCGATCAAGTTCGGTAACAATATCTTCGGTTATGGACTGCAGCTCTTTTTCCATTTCAGAGCGTTCACTGTCCAGGGTTTCTATTGTTTTTTCCTGTTCCGCCGCCTGCCGTTCATTTTCCGAAATGCGGTTCCCTGCCAGGGCTATGTTATCCTCAAATGAGGAAATGTTCTTTTCAATGTCATTGAGGCGTCGGCTCAGGTCCTGAACGGTCGCATCGTGTTCGTCGGCATCTTCCCGGAGAGATTCCACGCGGCGTTCAATAGTCTGTTTGCGGCTTTCCAGCTGGGCAAGTTTGGACTGAATTTCACCGCGCCGTTCGGCATATTGACGAACCTGCTTGTCCTTTTCGTTTTTTTCGACCGCAAGCCCGTAAATTTCCTTCTGATAATTGACGAGCTTTTCCTCCATGGAGTTGACAACATCCATGTTCTGTTCAAGCGATGCGTTTATTTCGTCAATCTCGCCCTTTACGCCGTCCCGCTTTTGCTTGAGATCATCGATATCCGTTGATCTCCGGTCCTTGTCCTGGGTAAATCCTTTAAGCCGCAACAGCTGGATATCCAGCTCGTTCTCAAAAATTTCTTCACGAAGTGCACGATACTGGTTGGTTTTCTCCGCCTGCACCCGGAGTGTTTCATAGGAACGGCGCACCTCGCCGAGAATACCCTCAATCTGGCGCATATTCTCTTCGGTTTTTACCAGCTTCCGTTCCGCTTCGGCGCCTTTTACCTTGAATCGGGTAATTCCGGCAGCTTCTTCAAAGATGTACCGGCGGTCTTCCGGTTTACTGGAGAGTATCTGGTCAATTTTCCCCTGTTCCATGACCGAATACGCTGCCTTTCCGACACCGGTATCCCAGAACAGTTCCCGGATGTCCTTGAGTTTGACCGGGGTATTGTTTATGTAGTATTCGCTTTCACCGGAACGGTACAGCCGCCGCTTTATGGCGATTTCACTCATGTCCAGATTTAAAAGACCGTTGTCATTGGCTATGGTGAGTGTTACCTCGGCTACATTCAGCGCCTTCCGTGATTCAGTACCGTTAAAAATGACATCTTCCATTTTTTCGGCGCGCATTGCCCGGGATGCCTGTTCACCAAGAACCCACTTGACCGCGTCGACGACGTTACTTTTTCCACATCCGTTCGGACCGAGCAGGGCCGTGATACCATCGGAGAATTCTATGCGGGTACGATCGGCAAACGACTTGAAACCGAATATTTCCAGACTTTTCAAAAACACGTGTAATTGGGCCCCTTGATTAAAAAAATAGAAAATTCAGTGTATACTGTACCCTACCGGATACCTTCCGGTCAATGGAATGCGAATATGAACCGGCAGATAGTATTTTTCCACCGGTCTCTTGCGGCTGAACACCGCATGATACGCGCGCTTGAAGCGGGCGGAATGAAAGTGTATACAGCCCGGTCTCCGGCAACCATGCACAATCTGTTTGTACGCAAACTTGTATCCGTGGTTGTTGTTCCCCATACCCTGGCCGGTGAATACCATGTACGGATACGATCACACCTTCTCGAAGCAAAAAGCCCCGTCGCGGCGGTATGCTGGATGGAACGGCAGGACGGAACCATAGCGACCAGAACAATCTCTACAGGCGACGAAAGCATGAACAAAGCCCTTGCACGGGAGAATCACCGGGTCGCGGTAAGAGTTGCCTTGCTCCTGCGTTCAAGCGCCGCGTCGTGCACCAGCCAGGGTGACGAAATCCATGAAACTGCCGCGACATACGGTTCACCCGCACGGCTGCCCCCGATTTCCGGTCTGCATCGAAAAATGCGGTTGATCCTTGAAAGAATTGCCGCCTCGGGAGACACGGGAATCAGTCCGGAACACATAATCCGGGAGATTTGGCCCGATACCGAGCGGGACCGGATGCGGGATCTTCAAAGTTACGTGAGCAAACTCCGAAAAACCCTCGCGGAACAAACGGTACCGCCATTGCGCATTGTATACCGCAACCGCCGGTATCGTCTTTCCCGGGAACAATAGACAAAAAAGGGAGGGCCTTGCCCTCCCCGTAATCACTTCCCCAGTACCGAGGAAATCCGCTCAAGAACCTTCTTGCGGTCAAGCGGTTTCACGATATAGTTTTTCGCTCCGAGAAGCAGGGCTTTCTTCACGAGTTCCTCTTTACCGAGCGCGCTGATCATAACGACTTTTGCGTTCTTGTCAAAAGCGATGATCTGCTCAAGCGCGGTAATACCGTCCATCTTGGGCATGGTTATATCCATGGTCACAAGATCAACATTCGGGCACATTTCCTTGTATTTTTCCACGCCCTCAAATCCGTCACCGGCAGTACCAACAACCTCATACCCTTCGCTGGTCAGTATTTGTCCAATCTGCTTCGCGACGAACATGGAATCGTCAACCACAAGAATCTTGTACGGAGTCCCGTCGGGCTTCAATCCTTCAGGAGGCCGTTCATTTATTGCCGGAAAATCCTGCTTTGATATCATACATCTCTCCCCTTGTTTACATTCGATCCCGGATCGCGACGTTAACTTCCACTTTTCCCTGATCTGTTGTCATGGGAACAATCAGAGCCTCAACATCATGATCGGAAATTTCCATGTTTTCACCGGTAAAAAGCGCCGGCGGCGTAAGGTCAAAACGGAAACCGAGATCATGGAGCTTGGTTACCGCCTGGGCGGTAATCAGGTTCGCCAGTTCGGTAATTGTCGCCTTCGCAAGATCATCGAAGGAAGCCAGTTCCTCGTTATTCATCTTGGAAGCGATTTTCATTGCAGTAGCCATGTTCATATCGAATATGACACGCCCCTCTACATCGCCCGCAAGGCCAACCAGGGCAGCTACCCCCATGACCGGCATTGATGTGGATTTCAGATACAATTCACCGCGATTCACTTCTCCTCCAAGAACCTCGGTGAGTATATTGTACGCTGCCTCAACAAACGGGTTAATATACTCTACACGCATTAACTACTCCTTGTGTGTGGTACCCAGTTATTCTTTGCTGAACGATATTATTTGTCCGTTGACATGACGAAGCCACCCGCTCTGCTGCGGCATTGCCTCGTTCTGTCCCAGATACACCGTGCCGTTGTCTTTCAGTTTCTCGGAAAAATCCTGTATGAGCGTCATTTGCTGTTTCGGATTCAGGAAGGATACTACATCACGAGATACAATTATGTCCATATTGGGGACATTGTTCTGGTTGTTGCAGTCGTGGTATTCAAACAAAACCATTTCCCGAACCGCTTCGCTGAAAGCCCATGATCCGTTAACGCCCTGAACCATGTGCTTGCGGTAACGGGACGTTTCGGGGACATCCGGTACCGAAAGCATGGGCGCGTTTGATATGGACAGAAGGTCCGAGTCATTTGCGTAAATGCGGATCCTGCTTGCGGGGTACCGCTCACGGAGCGCCACGGCAAGACTGTAGGACTCATAGCCCTTTCCGCAGCCGACATTCCATACATGAATCTGCTTGGCCTGATTGTCCGGAAGGGAGGCGATAAAGGCGTCCATGAGCTGGTCTCCCCACAAACGACCGGTATCCGGGGAAAAGAAGGTCTCCAGATACTGCTCGGCGTCCGCGGAAGACGCAAGCTGAGTATCTTCGTCCTTCCGGAGGGAACGCCACTCACGGTACCGTTCCGAGACCCAGCGTTCATTCACCGCAGTTACATGGAACTTCGCGAGCGCGGCGAGACCGTCCCGGATAAACGAAATATCCAGTTCGGCGCGGCTGGTCTTCTTGTCCGGAAGGGGCGCTCGGGTCACTTCCATTTCCGGCAGAGCCTCAGCTTCCTCTTCCCGTACGCGTGCGCTGAATATGCGCTCCACATCCAGCAAAATATACAGGCGGCCCTGGTTTTCAACCACGCCGTGAATGTACTTGATGTTGATGTCGCCGAATATCGGATGCGGCGGCTGAATCGTATTTCTGGATATACCGACAACCTTGTCTATTTCGTCAACCACGATGCCAAAGGTCTGTTCGTCAACATGGATGAAGATGAGGCTTTCCAGGGCATCGTCTTCCCGTTTGGACGTGGGTATGTTGAAAAACAGGCGGAGATCGATAATCGGAATTATGTCTCCACGAAGATTGTAGACCCCGAGCACGAAAGGCGCGGTATTGGGAACATAGGTAAAACGGCCGGCTTTTGCGATTTCTTTGACATTCATGATGTCGATGGCATAATCCTTCCCCGCGAGGGAAAAGGTAACCATCTTGAAATCTATTACGGCAATCTTTTCCGGCTGTTCGCCGTTATCGCCGCCAGCGGTTTCCATCCTGTTCAGTTCACGTATTGCAGAATCACTCATGTTCATCCTCTTACCAGACAGCCGCTTCACGGCGCTCGCGTTCATTAATTTCCTGCTTGAGTCCGAGATCAAGCAGCTGGCTCACGTCGATAATGAGGGAAACGGACCCGTCTCCCAGAATTGACGCGCCGGCGATACCGGGCGAATTGGTGAACTGGTCCCGAAGCGGCTTGATAACCACATCTTCCTCACCGATAAGGCTGTCCACCATGAGACCGATCTTTTTGTCCGTGGTTCCCACAATGACGATATAGCTGTACTCGCTTTTTTCACGATTCTGAATGCCGAACAGACGGTTGAGCCGGAGCAGGCTTATAACCTCGTCCCGTACATTGAATACTTCGTAGTTATCGATACGGCTTACATCAGCGGCGGTTACCCGGTGGCTCTCGATTACCGATGTAATAGGAATCGAATACACTTCGCGGCCCACACGGACAAGAAGTCCCTGAATGATGGCAAGGGTAAGCGGAAGACGAATGACGAACCGGGAACCCGCATTCGCCTTCGAATCGATCTGGACGGTACCGTTCAGTTTCTCTATATGAGTGCGGACCACATCGAGTCCAACCCCGCGGCCGGACACATTGGTAATCTGGGACGCTGTTGAAAACCCGGGCTCGAATATGAGCTGGAAAGCTTCTACATCCGTAAGATTCTTTCCGGGATGGATGATTCCGCGGGATATCGCCTTTTTCTTGACCGATTCAACGTCTATTCCATGACCGTCATCGGCTATTTCTATAACAATCATGTTCCCTTCATTGCTCGCCTTGAGCAACAGGGTGCCCTCTTCTTCCTTGCCGAGCGCAACACGGTCGGCGGCTTGTTCTATTCCGTGATCTATGGCATTTCGCACGCAGTGCATGATCGGATCAAGAAGATCCTCAACCACCGACTTGTCCAGTTCAGTATCTTCACCTTCTATGACAAGGTTGACTTTCTTTCCGAGATCCCGGGACAGGTCGCGTACCAGGCGGGGGAACCGGCTGAATATCTGACTTATGGGAACCATCCGGATTTTCATGACTCCTTCCTGGAGCTCTCCGGTAATTCGTCCAAGATTCTGCGCGGCTGACCGGAACTTGCCGACCGACCCCTTCATTGATGATTCCAACGGGTTGAACTGGTCAAACATGTCGGTATACGTCTCGAGAAGTTCCTTGCGGAGTTCTTTTACGTCTTCGCCGTCCTGCACCCGTTCAAGATAACCCGGTATGTCGTCAAAAAGATTGCGCAGCCGGTCCTTCCAGCTGTTTTGTGTCTGCTGGAACTCGGTAAGCAGGTCGGCAAACTGGAGTGCGCTCTGGTTAAACGACGCCTTGGTAATGACCGTTTCGCTGACGAGATTCAAAAGATAGTCGATACGGCGCGAATCAACCCGCAGAACCGATCCGGACGACGCGTGATGCGCCGCTTGCGCAGATTTCTTCCGGGCATCGGCTCGTGAAAATACGTCGGTTTCATCGGCAACGGATTCTTCAGCATTATCCATGACCTCAGCGAAAATCCCGTCGGACGAATCATCGCTCCGGGCAGCCGGAGCGGTTGCTGCCGCGGGTTTTGTGGCAGCCGGAGGTTGTACCGCAGGCATTGCCTGCTTTGCCGCCGGTTTATCCGCCGGTTTTACCGCAAACGGCGAAACAGTAACACCCGTCGTTACGTCCGAAATGGACGCAGCCCGTTCAAGGGTTTCGGCGTTCTCGGTGCTGGCAACAAAATACACAACCGTTTCATGGAATTCATCTTCATAGAGGGCGTCAAAGTCCGGAATGGTCTTGAGGACCTGTCCGGCGCTCTTGAGTGCGGCGAACACCTGTATACCGCCGACACTGTTCATCGGATTTGCTTCATCAAAGACGACAGATACCGTATAGACCGATTCCCCCGGGGGAACGGCTTCCTGGATTTCGAGTATCTCGTATTCTGACAAGACCGGCTGAGGGCCGGCAGGTTCTTTGCTGACAACCGGTTCCGGCTTCTTTTCCGCTTTGGGCGCCGCAGTTTTCGCTGTCTTTTTCTTGCTTTCGCGTACCGGCATGAGTGATTCAAGCTGCTTTTTTACCGTGTCGGTATCTCCGTCGTATACGGACCCTTCCGTGCGAGCGGAGAGCATTGCCTTGATGCAGTCGAGCGCCTGGAGCAGGATATCTACAACCTTTTCGTTTACACTTACCGTGCCGTCACGAATTGCATCCAGAAGGTCTTCCATTACGTGGGTAAAACCGGATAATTCATGCATTTCTACCGTCGCGGAACCGCCCTTGAGCGTGTGGGCAGCCCGGAATATTTCATCAATTGCATCATGATTGGATGGGTCGTTTTCTATCACGAGAATATTGCTTTCCAGGGTAAAAACCTGTTGTTCCGCTTCACTGAAGAAGTCCTTGAGCAGTTCCTCATTGTTGATATCCAGATAATCACTCATAATTCTAAAGTTTATACGCTTTTCTTGATTAGTCAAGGACAAACAAGCCAGTCAAATCTTTTTGGCCATTTCTGATGGCGGTGTTCCGGGTAATGGTATATACTGAGTCGAGGAGAAATCATGAGTACCCGCACGTTATGTTCCCTGGCATTCTTGTCGCTCTTTACCATCAGCGTCATGGCACAACAGGTCTCCCTTGCGAAACTCGAACTGGAATCGGCCGGATACATTCCGGAAAACAAAGATACGCCCGTTTTTGAAACAGGCGCGATCCTGGCCGGCCGTTTTGTTCCCGTACATTGGGTCCAGCTCCACGTCTCCACACTCTTCTATATTACCGACACCGCCGCCTTCCTGTACAACCTGAACGGCCAAACCGATATCGGATTTGTACAATTCGATGGCGCCGATCTCACCTTTCCCGGAATCGGCGGCGGACCCTGGTCAATGATCCTTTTTACCGGATATCTCGACAATCCGGCGTCAGATTCCCTCTTCCGGGAATACCTTAAAATGGAAATTGAGGAACCGGAATTTCACGGACTGCCTGCAGGCATGGCGTTTTCCCCGGAAAGCGAAATCCGCGGTACCGGAGTGGCTCTGACCGGAGCGCCTCAAAACGCGAATGTTGTTACCGGACTGTACGCCTACTGGAATGACCATACCGGAAATGATGCGGCGTATTCCTTTGACGCGCGGGTTGGTGTAGCCGGGCAAATACTGGTTGCCACCGTGTACGGCGGTGTTACCCTTCCCGGAGACGGCGGAAAAGCCGTGTTCCGCGGTGGCATAGCATCCCTTGCCCGTTCCGGCCAGTCCTACGAACTCTATGCCGAAGCGGGACTCAGACAGTTTGATTCGGGGATGGAGGATCTCGGCAAGAACATGTATCTCCTGTTCGAACCGCGCATGTATCTCGGGAAAGCGGATGTTTTCCTTTCCTTCTTCTCGTCTCCCGTTTTTCCCGAAAATATGGGCCGAAACATTGCGGTGGAAGCCGAAAACAACTTCCTCGGGCTGAACCTCCTGGTTGCCACCGGCAACCTCGACTACAACAAGTGGAGAGCCGGAGCAAGTTTTCTCGCATCCATGGACCCCGAAGACCCCGGAACGATTACCCCCTTCTCCTTTTCCATAAGCCCTTTTTACACGATACGCATTTCGGATTATACTCTTGATATAACGGCGGTGTTGCGGCCGCTCCACCTCGATGATATCAGGGAAGCCGGCGAAGTCCGGATCCTCCTCAAGGCGGTTTACTGATGAAAAAACTGTTGGTACCAATTCTGCTCATTCTGCTTCCCCTGTCGATATTTTCCACCGACATGGATTTCTCCGTATCAACGAGCACCTTTGCCTTCGATGACGACGGAGACCTGCACGCATGGGAACCGTCCTTCGGCGGCAAGGCGTCCATAACGGACAAACTGGGAAGCCGCCTGGACGGCACCATAACCTTTGAACGGGATGCCGTGAACGGCAATACACTCTCCGCACGGGGCACCTACCGGACATCCTTTCTCGAAATATCCGCAGGCCCCTCGTTCGGTGTCCTGAACAGCACGGAAGACGATGACGACGTATCAATGCTGTTCCAGCCGGGTCTCACGCTCGGATTCAGCGTCATCATCCCGGGAAAACTGATTGTGCGGGCCGATTCAGATTTTGCCCTCCCGCCGGCAACCTACGGGGATGGACAGGTCTATCTGCAGCGCGGTGAACTGTCCACGGGATTCTACCTCCCGAACATCCTGTGCACCGTAAAAATCAGCCAGCGCAGTTCTGTATCCATCAATGACGGAACAACCTGTACGAAAAGCATCACCGATTACGGAGTGTACTCGGAAGCGTTCAGCAAGGGTGCCCCGTTCAGGATTGACGTGGACTTCATTTACCGCGTTGTAGACTACTACGTTATGGCCGACGATCCGGCTAACCGCAAGTATGCCCACCTCGTTCTGGGAGGAGGAGCTACCTGGGCTCCGAAAACCGACTTCAACCTGTACATAAAGGGAGCCGGCTCCCTGTACACCTTTTCACTGCTGGACCATATAAACGATCTGGACGATTTTTTCTTCGACCTTACGGTCGGCATGCGCATGACGGTGGGCTCGCCTCCTACCCTCGAATAGAAAAAGAAGGACGCCCGGGGGCGTCCTTTTTTTTCAACAATTTTGATAGCAGCAGTTACAGTTCCAGACGGGACAGGCGTTGAGCCGCTTCAAGTATATCATCCCGGTGCCCGAACGAGCTGAACCGGATGTACGATTCTCCCGCGGGACCGAATCCGGCGCCCGGTGTACACACTACATGACATTTTTCGAGGATCGCATCGAATATATCCCAGCTTTTTTTGCCGGGAAAGCGTACCCACACATAGGGCGCGTTGTCGCCGCCGTATACTTCAACACCCATCCGACCGAAATTGGGCCCCTGCAACGCATCACGGATTATCCGGGCGTTTTCCAGATAGTAGTCAATCGTCTCCCGTGTTTCCACAAGCCCTGCAGGCTCAAGGGAGGCGAGCCCTCCTGCCTGGGCGATATTTGACGCACCATTGAATATGGTTGAAAAAAGGCGGTTCCAGTCCTGAATGACCGGGGTTCCGTCCGCGAAGGCGAGTTCCTTCGGAACAATGGTCCAGCCGAGACGAACGCCGGTAAAACCGACCGGTTTCGAGAAGGATCCCACTTCGATTGCGCATTCACGCGCCCCGTCAATCTCAAAGATTGACCGGGGAAGCGAAGGGTCCCGGATAAAGGCCGCGTAAGCGGAGTCAAAAATGATGATTGATCCCTTTTCGCGCGCGGTTTTAACGAGAACGGTCAATTGCTCCCGTGTCGCCACCGCGCCGGTGGGGTTGTTCGGGGAACAAAAGTATACGAGAGAATTTTCGGGTATCAGCGCAGTATCCGGGAAAAAGGAATTCTCCCGTGTACAGGGCATGTAGGTAATGCCGGCATAATTCGTGGTACCGGAAATCATCGCGCTTGCGGCACCGATCATGACCGATCCGTCAACATACACCGGATAGGCGGGATCCTGAACTGCGACAGAGACCCTGCTGCCAAAAAGATACTGAATACGACCAATGTCGCATTTTGCGCCGTCCGAGACAAAAACTTCGTCCGGAGAAATACGGTTTTCATACAGGACTTCGGCTATTTTATCGCGAAGCGTTGATAACCCGGCTTCGTCGCCGTATCCCGAGTAACCGTCTTTGGTTCCCAGGCGGGCAACTTGTGCTGCAAGAGCATCCACAATGTGGGGAGTCAGGGGTTCAGTCGTGTTTCCGATTCCTAGACTGATGAGGCCGGCATCGGGATTTTCCGAGGCAAACGCACGTCTTCGCTTGTTTATCTCGGGGAAGAGGTATCCGGATGTCAGATTGGAAAAAAAGCTGTTTCGTTCAATCATGGATATGTTTCCTTTCGGAAACAATATACCAGTTATTCCGGAAGCTGTGCAACCGGGAGTTCGGAAAAGGGAAAGTCCCGTACCAGCCGGTCAAAAAGGCCCTGCATGACCAGCTGGCCGCCTTCAACCGTGAAATGCGAACCGTCTTCCGTCATGATGCGCTGAACACGGCCGGGAGCAATTTCCACAGATTCGCTGTACGGTTTGCCGTCTCCGGGAATAACGGAACGCAGTGATATCCGGGAAAGAACATCCGGGCTGTACTCGTCCGCAACACTGTTGTGAATTGTTTCGATGTACGAAAGATTGTCGTCGTACGAAGGATTCTTGACCCGGGGCATCCCGATCCAGTACACCCGCATGGCGCGGGACAACGCGGTGTCGATGATAGTCCGGCACTTGTCGCGGTATACCGTTTCCCAGCCTTCCGTACGCTTTTTCAGCGCCCGCCGGTCATCGGTCCAGAAATTCTGATAATCGTTCATGCCAAGCATGACTACAACCGCCGCGTACTCTTTATCCGCGAGCGTATCCTCAAGTTTCCGCGGCCAGTCATAGAAGTCGTCCCGGATAAACCCCGAAGAATGAATGGCGAGAAAGTCAATGTCTATCGCCGAGTCTTTCCCGGCAAGACGGGATAGTCCCGACGCCAGAGAGAACACCTGGGAATCGCCGAAAAAATACACGGGAAGCGGGTTGTCCCGGGAATAAATCCTTGAAGAGACAAGCGGTGCCGCCGGGGCTTCCGCTGCGACCGCCGGGGCTTCCGCGGCGGCAGTCATACCGTCTGGAATACCGTCTGGCATACCGGGCAAGGTCTCCGGAACGGGTACGGTTTCGGTTGAGTCAGGCAGGCGTTCCGCAGTTTTCGGAGTAACAACGTCCTCCCGGTTTGACGACCCGTTCCGCCGGTTGAAGTACCGGCTGTCCCAGGAACTGTGTTCGGACAGTCCGGTCAATCCGAGAAAGGACGACCGCAAACGCGGCACCGCGTCATCCAGGCCGGTAGTTGAGGCATACGCGGCGACCGCTTCGGTCACGGACAATACCACTGCCCGGACATGCAGGTTTTCTATACGGGAAGCGGGAATCCATAATGAGCGGGCGCAGAAAACCGATGCGACAACCAGCGCCACGGCGACAGCGAGCAGAACATGATTTGGACTGTTATGACGTGCATCCCGAAATTGCATTACCGATTCCCCATCCTCCTAAAACTGGAAGTATATGAAGGGAGCTATACCGGACATGCCGATCACGGATAACAGGGCGAAAAACAGCCCCAGCGCGATTCCTTTGCCGATAATCGGCACAGAAGTCCAGCATGCCATGCTAGATTTTCGGAAGGATCGCGGAATAAACTGAACTGCCAGTACAAGAATCATCAAAAAAACGGGCACCGGAAGGGAAACCGACCGGGGAACGCCGATATTTCCGAACGAAGTGAACAAATGGACCAGATAATCAAATCCGGGGGCACGGAAAACTGCCCAGCTGACGGTTACGAAGACAAAGGTTCCCGTTATCTGAAGCGCGGCTTTCCAGGGTGTTCCGCTGCGGTTTCGGCCGTAATTGAAGAGACGTTCCAAAGCAAGGCCGATTCCCTGCATCAGGCCCCACACGACAAAGGTGAGGGAAGCCCCGTGCCAGAGACCGCCGAGCACCATGGTAGCAACCAGGGCAAAAAGCGTTCTGCGTAATCCGAACCGTGATCCGCCAAAAGCGAAGTAGAGATACTCCCTGAGCCAGGACGAAAAGGTGATATGCCACCGCCGCCAGAAGTCGGTAACGGAAAAGGATATGTACGGACGGTTGAAGTTATCCGGCGTGTTAAAACCGAGCAAGAGCGCGATACCGATGGCAAGGTCGCTGTACCCGGAAAAATCAGCGTATATCACGGCAGAGTAACCCACAGTGGCGAGAAAAACTTCGAGTGTGTTGAAGAGGGCCGGATCGGCAAGAACCGGATCTACGAGCAGGGTCGAAATGAAATTCGCTGCGACCATCTTCTTGAAAAGCCCGGAAACGATGAGCGCCGAGGCGCGATCAAACCTGATGGGACGGGAGCCGGGTTCAATACCGGCTGCGACAGCGGGGTCTATCTGGGGGAGAAATTCGTTCGCGTGTACGATCGGACCGGATGCAAGCTGGGGAAAAAATGAAATATAGAGCATGATGTCGGCAAAGCTTTTTACCGGTGGCATCCTGCACAGGTATACGTCGAAGACATAACTCATACCCTTGAACGTATAGAAGGAAATTCCCACCGGAAGGAGCACCGAAATAACCGGAAGCGTGAAGGGGACCGATGAAACTTCAGCGGACGAGGAAAAATACCGTACCAGGGCATTCAAATGGGTCGCGAAAGCGGTGTAATATTTGAAAAATCCCAGAAGCAGTACGTTCGCAATTACGGACAGAACCATGAAGAGTTTCCGCCAAAGATGGTCTTTCCGGGTCCCGACCAGATACCCGAAGCCATAATTTATCCCGGTAGAGAACAACAGCAAAAAACAAAACCGCCAGTCCCATGCTGCGTAGAACAGGTAACTGGCGGCTATAAGAAATATTTTACGGTCGGTCTTTCGCCGGAAGATATACCAGAACCCGGCGAAGACCGCGAGAAAAAAACACGCAAAGGTAAAGGTGGGAAAAATCATCCCCCTCAGGATTGCGCATCCAGCATGAGTTCGTCAATAGGTTTGCCGGCGGGAACCATCGGCAGAACCATCTCGTCAATATCCATCGTGCTGTCTATGACGGCGGGCTTGCCCGAGGCAAGCGCTTCGTCGAACGCCGCAATGAACTCTTTTTCATCGAACACGCGATAGCCGGCGATACCGAAGGCTTCGGCGTATTTGACAAAATCCGGCGCGGCAACATCGAGCGTCGTCGCAGAATAGCGCTTGTCGTAAAAAAGTGTTTGCCACTGTCGTACCATGCCCAGGGTCTGATTGTTCGCGATGATGATGATGATCGGCAGCTTGTGAATCGCGATGGTCGTGAGCTCGTTCATGTTCATTCGGAACGAACCGTCGCCGGCGATATGAACAACCCGTCGGTCGGGAGCCGCAAACTGGGCGCCGATGGCCGCGCCGGTTCCATAGCCCATGGTACCGAGTCCGCCCGAGGTAAGGAAGGTGCGGGGTTTCGCGAATGGATAGAACTGGGCTACCCACATCTGGTGCTGTCCTACCTCGGTCGTAATGATGGCATCGTCCCCTACCCGCTCATGAACCGCTTCAAACACAAATTTGGGATGGAGCGCGGTCTTCTTCGAATACATGGGGGGAACGTGAGACTTCCACTTGTCAATGCTGTCATTCCAGTCCGACCGGGGGCGGCTTTCCACCTTCGTGACCAGTTCGGCAAGAATCGCGCGAATATCTCCTTTAAGACAGGCTGCCGTGCGGATATTCTTGTTGATTTCTGCGGGGTCTATGTCAATCTGGACAATCTTCGAATCGCGGGCGAACTTTGAAGGATCGGAGATAACCCGGTCGGAAAAGCGCGCGCCGATCGCGACCAAAAGATCGCATTTGTTCGCCGCGGTATTGGACGCCTTGGTGCCGTGCATACCGATCATGCCGGTACATAGGGGGTGACGTACGGGAAAAGCCGTCTTTCCCATGAGGCTCACGGAGACTGCCGCGTTCATTTTTTCCGCGAGCGCGGTGAGTTCCGCGGTCGCTTCCGAGGTAACCACACCGCCGCCGACATAGAAGAACGGTCGTTTTGACGCGGAAAAAATCGCGGCGACCTCGTCCAGTTCTTCCCTGGTGGGGGCCTGTGTTTTACCCATGCAGCGAATCACGGCCGGAGACGGCGATGCCTTCCCCGGAGGGAGCGGTTCAAACTCGGTTACCGCCGCGGTTATGTCCTTGGGAATATCGATGAGTACCGGTCCCGGCCGGCCGCATTGGGCCAGGTCGAATGCTTCCCGAACCACATCCGCGAGTTTTGTTACATCACGGACTATGTAATTATGCTTTGTAATGCTCATGGTGATGCCGGTAATATCCACTTCCTGGAAACTGTCCTTTCCGATGAGGTGGGTGGGAACATTACAGGTAATGGCCACCAGCGGTACCGAATCCATGTAAGCGGTCGCGATCCCGGTTACCAGATTGGTGCATCCCGGACCGCTCGTCGCCATGACCACGCCGACCTTCCCGGAAACCCGGGCATACCCGTCCGCGGCATGGCAGGCGCCCTGTTCATGCGCGGTGCGGATGTGATTGATGCGGTCCTTGCTCTTGTAGAGTTCGTCGTAGATATTGAGGATGGTCCCGCCCGGGTATCCGAACACGGTGTCCACACCTTTTTCAAGCAGGCATTCTATTACAATTTGTGCTCCGGTACATTTCATGTCAGTATTGCTCCTTTATCGGCGCTGGAAACCATGCGGGCATACCGGGAAAGATAGCCCTTGGTTACCTTGGGTTTCGGCGCCTTCCATGCTTCCTTGCGGCGGGCAAGTTCCGCGTCGTCCACTTCGAGAGTAACCGAATAGGCATTGATATCAATGGTGATGCGATCGCCGTTCTGAACGAGCGCGATGGGTGCCCCGGTGGCCGCTTCTGGAGAACAGTGACCGATTGACGCGCCGCGGGTTGCCCCGGAAAAGCGTCCGTCGGTAATGAGCGCGACGTCCTTGTCGAGACCGCGGCCGGCGAGCGCCGCGGTAACCGACAGCATTTCCCGCATGCCGGGACCGCCACGCGGTCCCTCATAGCGGATAACAACGACATCGCCCGCCTTGATTTCGCCCTTCTGGAGCGCGGCGAAGGTATCTTCCTCGCTGTCAAAAACTCGCGCAGGGCCGGAGTGTTTCATCATCTCGGGGGCAACCGCCGAACGCTTCACGACGCAACCGTCCGGAGCGAGGTTTCCGTACAATACGGCGATGCCGCCGGTTTTTGAATACGGGTTTTCAATGGGCCGAAGCACCGCGGGATTACGGTTCACAACGCCCTTGATGTTGTCGGCAATCTTCTTGCCGGTAACGGTAAGGAGTTTCGTATTGATCAGTTTCTTCTTCGCGAGTTCCGCGAGAACGGCGGAAATACCGCCGGCGGCATACAAGTCTTCGATAAAGTCATTACCGGCCGGTGCGAGCCGACAGAGGTTCGGGGTTCGTTCCGAGATGGCGTTAATCTTGCGCAAGTCGAAGGGAACTCCCGCCTCATGGGCAATCGCCGGAATGTGCAGCAGAGTGTTTGTACTGCAGCCGAGGGCCATGTCAGCGGCCAGGGCGTTTTCGAAGGCCTCCGGTGTCATGATCATGCGGGCGGTTATCTTTTTTTCCAGAAGATTCATGATGGCCATACCCGCTTTTTTGGCGAGTGCGATACGCTCCGCCATAACCGCCGGGATGGTTCCGTTACCGGGAAGCCCCATACCGAGAACCTCGGTAACGCAGTTCATGGAATTCGCGGTAAACATGCCCGAACACGAACCGCAAGTCGGGCAGGCACATTTTTCCATTTCTCCGAGTTCCTTGACAGACATACCTCCCGCACCAACCGTACCGACCGCTTCGAACATGTCGGTGAGGGATATGCGTTTGTCGCCATATTTTCCGGCGAGCATGGCGCCGCCTGATATGAATATGGTCGGCAAATCAAGCCGGCCGGCGGCCATGAGCATGCCGGGTACAATCTTGTCGCAGTTGGGGATCATGACAAGCGCGTCGAAGGCATGGGCTGTAGCCACACATTCGATGGAGTCCGCTATGAGTTCGCGGGTCACGAGGGAATACTTCATTCCTTCATGGCCCATGGCGATACCGTCGCACACACCGATCGCCGGGAACTCCATGGGAGTACCACCGGCCATACGGACACCGGCTTTAACCGCGTTGACGATGGAGTCCAGATGAATATGACCGGGAATGATCTCGTTCTTAGAATTGACGATACCGATGAGCGGCCGTGCCAATTCCTCGTCGGTATATCCCATTGCCTTGAACAGGGACCGGTGCGGAGCCCGTTCAATACCTTTTTTCGCTTTGTCACTTCTCATACTGACCCTCCAATTGTTGTACTATCAGTACAATTTTTTTGTAGCTGTTGGATGTTTGCGTAATTATTAAACCAATAGTGTAATAAAAGCATGAACACCCCTGATGATCTTCTAAAACTGCTCGGCAACAATCTGCGGATGTTGCGCCGAAAAAACAACCTGTCACAAATGGCTTTTGCCGAAAAAACGGAAAAGTCGCAGACATTCATAAACAATATCGAAAATGGAAAGAAGTGGATATCCGTGGAAACACTGTCCACTTTCTGCCGGGTACTCAAGGTACCACCACATGAGTTCTTCATTACGGAAGACATTCGTAATGAAAAAAATGCGCTGAACATACTCAGCAAACATAAGCAGTTTATCGAACACATACGTGAAATGTTCGCCAAATATGGGGAGGAAACTGAATAATCAGAAAAAAGGGAGACGGTTATGGACACTATGAAAAAAAATATGGTGCTCCGCATCTTTGGTCTGCCTCCACGTTTTGTAGCACGTATGCCGCATCGGACCCTTCGCCCGGCGGGAATAACACCCGGTTGTTTCAGACGGGGCAAATCCTGCCAAAACGGCAGCACCGGCCGGTGCATCAGTTCAGGCCGGAACACCGGTTCCGGCCAAAACGATTCGTTACAAAAATCCGTTACTGTTCCAATGCCTGAACAACCAGGTCACCCATCTTCTTCGTACCGACGATCTTGTCGCGCGAAGCGTCGCCGGCGATGTCGCCGGTACGCCAGCCGGCATCCAGAACCGCTGCTACTGCCGCTTCTACCGCTACCGCTTCGCGTTCGGCTTTCAGCGAATACCGCAGCATCATGGCGCAGGTCAGGATGGTTGCCAGCGGGTTTGCGAGATCCTTTCCGGCGATATCGGGAGCGGATCCGTGAATCGGTTCATACAGTCCGGGACCGGAATCCCCGAGAGAAGCGGATGCCAGCATACCGATAGAACCGGTTACCTGACTCGCCTCGTCCGAAAGAATGTCTCCGAACATGTTGCTCGTGGCAATCACGTCGAACTGACCCGGATTCCGCACCAGCTGCATGGCCGCGTTATCCACGTACATATAGGACAGTTCAACGGCCGGGTAGTTGCCTTTCATCGATTCGGTCACTTCACGCCACAGTCTGCTCGACTCCAGGATGTTCGCCTTGTCCACTACGCAAAGGCGCTTCTTCCGCTTCATGGCGGATTCAAACCCGATCTTCACGATACGGGAAATTTCGTCGCGGGAATACTTTTCGGTATCCCAGGCGGTAGTTCCGTCCTCGCTCCGGCCGCGCTCGCCGAAGTAGATGCCTCCGGTCAGCTCGCGGACAATGAGGATATCAAGCCCGTCCTCTACGATTTCCGCCTTGAGCGGACAAGCCGAAGCGAGCTGCTTGAACATGAGCGCCGGGCGGAGATTGGCATACACCTTCATCTCGCCGCGGAGGCCCAGGAGGGCGGCTTCCGGCCGTTTCGAACCGGGGAGGTTGTCCCATTTGGGACCGCCGACCGCGCCGAGAAGGACCGAGTCGCTTTTCTTGCAGACATCGAGGGTTTCCGCGGGAAGCGGGTTTCCGGTTGCGTCTATCGCCGCGCCGCCGGCGAGGGTTTCGGTAAACGTAAAGCTGTGGCCGAATTTCTTCCCCACCGCTTCGAGTACCCGGCAACCCTCCCGGACAATGTCCGGTCCGATTCCGTCTCCCGGTATGGTCGCAATTTTAAAGTCCATTGGTTTCTCCTTTCTTTCCCGCGTATCAGGCGAGTTTCGCCCTGAGCTGGTTCACGAGGCCGTCGGCCTTGATGATTTCCTGCATGAAGGCGGGAAACGGCTGCGCCTGGAAGGTCTTGCCGCTCGTTACATTGGTGATTTTTCCGGTGTCAAAATCCACTTCAACCTCGTCTCCGGCGTTGATGCCGTCAACCGCTTCGGGGCATTCCAGGATGGGAAGGCCGATGTTGATGGAGTTCCGGTAAAAAATGCGCGCGAAGGTCGCCGCGATGACGCAGGAAATACCCGCGGTCTTGATGGCGAGCGGCGCGTGTTCGCGGCTCGAACCACAGCCGAAGTTCCGGGTGGCTACCATGATGTCGCCTTCCTTCACCTTCGACACAAAATCCGCGTCGATATCTTCCATACAGTGGGCTGCGAGTTCCTTCGCGTCCGAGGTATTGAGATACCGCGCCGGAATTATGACGTCGGTATCAACATTGTCGCCGTATTTGAATACGTGTCCGTGTGCTTTCATGAGTGTTCTCCTTACTTCCTGGGCAAATCGTCAGGATCGGTGATGACGCCGGTAATGGCGCTTGCCGCGGCTATCGCCGGATTCGAAAGATAGACTTCGCTTTCGGGATGTCCCATGCGGCCGACAAAGTTGCGGTTCGTGGTCGCGAGCGCACGCTCGCCCTTTGCGAGAATACCCATGTGTCCGCCGAGACAGGGTCCGCAGGTGGGAGTCGAGAAGGCAACTCCGGCCTTCACGAAGATTTCCGCGAGTCCTTCCTTGACTGCCTGCAGATAGATTTTCTGCGTGGCCGGGAAGATGATGCAGCGGATATCCTTCGATACCGAGCGGCCCTTGAGAATCTTCGCGGCAATGCGGAGGTCCTGGATACGGCCGTTGGTGCAGGATCCGATAACCACCTGGTCAATCTTGAGGCCCTTTGCCTCGTCGATGGTCTTGGTGTTCGACGGGAGATGCGGGAAAGCGACCGTGGGCTTGATGGCCGCGAGGTCGATCTCGATAACCCGTTCGTATTCGGCGTCGGGGTCGGCTTCATAGATGCGGTTGGGGCGCTTTCCGTGCTCTTTCAGGTACTTGAGGGCAACCTTGTCCACGGGAAAAATACCGTTCTTCGCGCCGGCTTCGATCGCCATGTTCGCGATGGTAAACCGTCCGTCAATGTCGATTGATGCAAGACCGGGTCCGGTAAACTCCATCGACTGATACAGGGCGCCGTCCACACCGATCATGCCGATGATGTGGAGAATCACGTCCTTGCCGCTCGCCCAGCCGGAGAGCTTGTTCTTGAGGACAAATTTGATGGCGGAGGGAACCTTGAACCAGGCGGTTCCCGAGGCCATGCCGGCGGCCATGTCGGTTGAACCGATACCGGTGGAAAACGCGCCGAGTGCGCCGTAGGTACAGGTATGGCTGTCCGCGCCGATTACCACGTCGCCGGCGACAACGAGACCCTTCTCCGGCAGCAGTGCATGTTCGATACCCATGCAGCCAACCTCAAAGTAGTTTTCGATATCGTGTTTGCGGGCAAACTCGCGCACCTTCTTGGCCTGTTCCGCCGCCTTGATATCCTTGTTCGGGGTAAAGTGATCCGGCACAATGGCGACCTTGGTGCGGTCAAACACGGTCTTGCAGCCGATCTTGTCGAATTCGTTGATTGCTACCGGGGTGGTAACATCGTTTCCGAGTACCAGATCCAGCTTTGCTTCGATGAGCTGTCCGGCGGTTACCGAATCAAGCCCCGCGTGCGCGGCCAGGATTTTCTGGGTCATGGTCATTCCCATTTTCGTCTCCTTGTGTGAGTGCCGGGTCCGGCTATCCGGTTGTAATGGCACTGCACTTATACTTAACTTACTTTAGTATAGTTTAATTTTTCTGTACAGCATCCGGCAGTGATTTTACACTTTTTTTTCCGAATCCCTGATCAGTTTGTACTCAAATGAATCAACCAGGGCGACCCATGAGGCCTCGATAAGGTCACGGGAAACCCCAACGGTGGTCCAGTCGTCTTCCCCGTCGGTGGATTCAATGAGTACCCGGACCTTGGCGGCAGTCGCACTCTTCGAATCGAGTACGCGCACCTTGAAATCGGTCAGGCGCATCTCGGCAACAGACGGATAAAACTGCTCGAGCGCACTTCTGAGCGCACGGTCAAGCGCATGTACCGGTCCGGCGCCCTCGCCCGCGGTAATGGCCATGCGTCCTTCCACACCGATCTTGATCTGGGCGAAAGCATTGTTCGGCATGCCGTCCACCGGCTGCTCCTCGATGATCTTGTAGTACTCGAGGTCAAAGAAGGGCGTATACTTGCCCATGTTCTTCCGTATAAGAAGTTCAAAGCTGCCGTCCGCCCCTTCAAACTGATACCCGTCGTGTTCCAGTTCCTTGAGACGGTTGATAATCTGCGTGGCAACCGGACTTTCCTTGATAACCGCAGGATCGTACACCCTGAGCCGGTTGAGTATCATGGATCGTCCGGCAACTTCGCTCATGAGAAAATTCCGTTCATTCCCGACAGAATCCGGTGAAACATGTTCATACGCGCGGGAGTTCTTGTTCACCGCGTCTATGTGCATTCCGGCCTTGTGGGCAAACGCGTTGAAACCAACATACGGCATGCCGTTATCCACGGTAATGTTCGCGATCTCGGCTATCCGCCGCGCTATGGGCGTCAACAGGGCAACCTTCCCTTCAGGCAGGCAGGAGAGCCCCATCTTGAGTTCAAGATTCGCAATAATGGTGGAAAGGTTCGCGTTTCCGGTACGCTCGCCGAATCCGAGCAGGGTTCCCTGCACCTGGGTAGCGCCGCCTTTCACGGAAAGGAGGCTGCTCGCGACCGCCATGCCGGTGTCGTTGTGACAGTGGATTCCCACCGGCAGCTTGCATTCCCGTACCACCACCTCGGTTATCTCGCGGACCTCGTCGGGAAGGCTTCCGCCGTTCGTGTCGCAGAGGACGAGCGCGGCGGCGCCGCCGGAAGCGGCGGCCTTGAGCGTTTCCATGGCATAGGAGGGGTTGTTGCGGTACGCGTCAAAAAAATGCTCGGCATCGTAGATAACCGTCCGCCCCTGTTGGACCAGATACTCCATGGTTTCCCGGATCATGGCAAGATTTTCTTCAAGCGTTGCACGCAGGATCTCGGTAACATGGAAATCCCAGGTTTTCCCGAAAATACACACATGATCGGTATCCGCGCCCAGAAGACTCTTGAGATTCGCGTCGTCCGCGGCGGTAATCCCCTTGCGGCGGGTAGCACCGAACGCGACGATCTTCGAATTCTTCAAGGTGAGTTTTTTCACTTCCTGAAAAAACTCGAGGTCCTTCGGGTTTGAACCCGGGTTCCCCGCTTCGATAAAGGCGACGCCGAGCTCATCGAGTGCTTTTACGATGTGGAGCTTGTCCTGCACCGAAAAACTGATGCCTTCCCCCTGCGCTCCGTCTCGGAGGGTTGAATCGAATATATGCAGTTGTGTAAGCAGACTCACTGGGCACTCCTTGTTTTTTCCTGTTCAAGATCATACAGCATGGCGTTTATGGCGAAAAGATACGCCCGGAGCGACGATTCCACGATATCGGTGGAAACACCGCTGCCATTCCAGGTACGGCCGTCGCGGGTAATGCGGACATGGGACTCGCCCTGCGCGTCCGCGCCGGTGTCGGTTGCGTCGACAATCTGGAGATTGTAGTCTTCCAGCTTGATCTCTGATCCGCCGATTATCTTGTCCACCGCGTTGAAAGACGCGTCCACCGGACCGTCACCGATGGCGACCTTTTCAACCTTCGTACCGTCACGCAGTTTGAGCCGTACCACCGAGGTTGCGGTCATGGAAGACCCGGAATTGATGACAAAACGGTCCAGCTGGAACGCTTCCGGAATTCCGCTCGAAGAGCCGGAAACCATCGCTTCGATATCCCGATCGGAAACCGTTTTTTTCTTGTCGGCCAATTCCTTGAACGCTTCGAAGAGTTCGTTGAGCCGTTCTTCAGACACCCGGTGTCCCAGGTATGCGAGACGTTCCTCGAACGCATGGCGGCCGGAATGCTTTCCGAGCACCATCTTGTTGTGTGGCAACCCGATCGACTCGGGAGTCATGATCTCATACGTTGCCCGGTTCGCGAGCACTCCGTGCTGGTGAATGCCGGACTCGTGCGCGAAGGCATTGTCGCCCACAATCGCCTTGTTCGGCTGACAGCGCACGCCGGTTGCCTTGGACACCTTGCGCGATGTTTGCCAGATCCGGGTGGAATCGACCCGGGTGGTCATGTTGTAGTATTCCTTGCGGGTGTACAGATTCATCACGATTTCCTCGAGTGCGGCGTTGCCGGCGCGCTCCCCGAGTCCGTTAATGGTACATTCAATCTGGTCGGCACCGGCCAGGGCCGCAGCCAGGCTGTTGGCGACTCCGAGCCCCAGGTCATTGTGGCAATGTACGGAGAGTACGGCCTTGTCCACATTCGGGACGTTATTGCGGATGTTCCTGATCAGCGCGGCGTACTCCTCGGGAACCGCGTAGCCCACGGTATCCGGAATATTGACGGTGGAGGCACCCGCGGCGATAACACCTTCTATTACACGGTACATGAATTCGGGCTCCGAGCGGGAGGCGTCTTCCAGGGAAAACTCCACATCGCCGCAGAGATTGCGCGCGTATTTGACCATCGCTACCGCCTGCTCATATACCTGGTCCGGTGTCTTCTTGAGCTTGTACTCCATGTGAAGCGGGCTCGTGGCGAGAAACGTATGAATGCGGGGACTTTCCGCCTCGCGGAGCGCCTCCCAGGAAGCGTCGATATCTTTTTCCAGAGCACGGGAAAGGGACGCGATGGTTACCCCGCGGATAGTCTTCGCGATCGCCTGTACCGACTTGAAATCTCCGGGACTGGCAATGGCAAACCCGGCTTCAATAATGTCCACACCGAGACTTGCGAGACTTTCCGCCACTTCAAGTTTATCCTGCAGGTTCATGCTACAGCCGGGCGACTGTTCTCCGTCGCGCAGGGTAGTGTCAAAAAGTTTGATTTGTCGTGCCATGGATTTCTCCCTTTCAATGTGTGATAGTAGTAGTTAACCGAATTCCGGGACAAGATTCAATCTATTAAAATACCATTTCTTCATTTTATTGTCTTTTATATTTCTCTTTCAGTAGATAATTTTTATATTGTCTGTTATATTAGACATTCTATGGTTTATAAAAGAAGAAATTACATACAAACGATTATGGACGCCCGTAAAACACATCGGGTTATAATAGTCGGCGGGCTTCCCGGAACCGGCAAGAACCGGTTTCTTGCGTCGGTTATTCAGGAAATCAGGGGAGAAAAACCACCTGTACGGATCGTCCATCTGCAACACGATGACACAACCGGAACACGGGACATTTTGCAGCAGGCACGTGCGCTCGGTGTCGGTCCGTCGGTCATGGTGATCGAAAACGGAGACGGGATAGACGGTTTATCCGAATCACTCAACCGCATACTTTCAGACTATTCAGCGACAATTCTCATTTCGTCCCGCCATGAGAAAGCACTTGATACCCGACTCAAACCGATATTTGGCACCCTTCTTCAAACCATCCGCCTTCCGCCCCTATCCTACCCGGAGTTTCTCGAAGCCTGTTCAATCCGCGACTCAATGCGATCCCTTGAACTGTATGCAGAAAACGGCGGACTCGTTCATCACGCGCTCCTTCCTCCCGACTCTCCCGACCGGTTTTCCCTGCTCCGCTTCCGCGCCGATTCCTTCCTGCTCACGGAAGTGCTTGAACGCTTCACCGTACGCAATCCTCGCGCCATTCGCGAACTGCTCCGCTTTGTTGCCCGCCATACGGGAGAAAGCCTTTCCTCGCGTCAGATCCAAGAGGCGTTCTCGACCCGGAACATAACCATTTCACCGCAGGCTGTTCTTGATTACCTGGGGTACTGTACCGACTCGGGTCTGCTCGTTCCCGCGCCCGTGTACGATCTTTCCCGCAAAAAAACCCTCGACTCCGGAATGAGCTGGTACTTCGGGGACAGCGGCCTCCGCTGCGCTTTTACGGACCGTGAACGCGCCGGCACCTTCGACCGGGCGCTCGCGAATCTTGTTTTTTTGCATCTGACCGATTCCGGTTGGACGGTACGGCAAGGCCGGGTTATTCGGGGAAACGGTAATCGGGAAGATATCAGTTTTGTGTGTGATCGGGACGGAGAGCGGCGATATATCCAGATGGCGGGAAGCACCGCTACCGCGGCGGAACAGCTGAGGAAAAGAACAGCCCTGCTTTCTCTGCGGGACGGCTGGCCGAAATATCTGATAGGGGCGTATGGGGACGAACAGCCAGAAGACGGAATCCGGCAAGTGAGCGTACGAGAACTCCTTTTGGGGCAGTTCTGAACTGCTATCAAAATTGTTGAAAACAGTTTCAACAATTTTGATAGCACTTATTCGCTTTTACGGTACACCATGCCCTGGAACACCGCGGCCAGCGTACCGTCTTCCTGCTCTATCCGAACCTGATAGGTTCCGAGCTTTCTCGACAGGGACAATTCTTCCGCGATTGCGCGAATCGTGCCACTCCTGACCGCCGAACAGAAATTGATGGTGGTGCTTGCCGCAACCGCGCTTCCCCGGGTATTCGACGCAAGGGCAAACGCGGTATCCGCCAGCGTAAATATCGCGCCGCCCTGGGCGATGTCTATTCCGTTTAGATGGCGGTCTTCAATATCCATCACCGCAACCGCTTTTCCTTCCGAACAGGACTCGACCCGGATACCGAAATATTCCGCTACCCGGTCATGTCCCAATACTTCCAGAATGGTTTGATCCATCAGGTTTCAATATCCCTGGTGATACCGCCCCGCTCCATGGCGGTCAGACCGGTACGAACGAGTTCCTTTATCCCGAAAGGTTCAAGAAGGCGAATGAGACCGGCAATCTTCTCTTCACTTCCGGTTACCTCGATAAGGAGGGAGTCCATGGCGACATCAACAACGCGCGCGCGGAAAATATTCGCCGTCTCGATAACACCGAGACGGTTGGTACCTTCGGCACTGACCTTGATGAGTGCGAGTTCACGGAATACGGTTACAGACGGGTCGCAGTGTTTTATTGAAACCACTTCAACCAGTTTCGCCAGCTGTTTTTCAATCTGTTCGAGAATGTATTCATCACCGCGTACGACAATGGTCATGCGGGAAATTTCCGGATTCTCCGTCATTCCGACGGTGAGGCTGTCAATATTGTATCCTCTCCGGCTGAACATGCCCGAAACACGGCTGAGTACACCCGAATGGTTTTCCACCAGAACTGAAATTACATACCGTTTCATATGATCTCCTTCACTGTATAAAGTCCGAGAATCCGGACATCCTGTATGATGCCGGAATCCTGATTCATCGATTTCATTTGACTCAGCGCAGACCGTATCCGTTCTCCCGAGACAACACTGGAACTGACCCCTTCCGGCAAACTGACATTGGCATAGAAGAGATACTTCCAGGGCTCGCCCTGAATCGGCCGGGATTCCAGCTTGGTAAGATTGAGTCCGTTCTTCATGAAGAGGCCGAGCGCGTCATGGAGAGCTCCGGGCCGGTTGGCAACCGTAAAAATGATGGACGCGTGATTCGGCGCGTCGCTCACAATTTCACCGGATCGGGCTATAACCACAAAACGGGTATAGTTTCGCGGATTCGTTTCGATACCGGACTTTATCACGTCGAGATGGTAAATGGGCGCCGCAGTTTCGCTCGCGATCGCCGCACGTGACGGGTCTTTCCCTGCTGCAACGAACTCGGCTGCGCCGGAGGTCGAATCTGTTTCGATATGTTTCCATGCCGGATAGTGGGAAAGGAAATCGTCGCACTGGGCGAGCCCCTGGGGATGTGAATAAACCGAGGTTATCGAGTCAATCGTCGCGCCGGGAACCACAAGCAGGGAATGTTCGATGCGGATGGTTACTTCACCGACGATTTCTATATCCTCATAGCGCGCGAGGTTGTCGTAGTTTTCATACACGGACCCGGCAAGGCTGTTTTCGATGGGGAGCATGCCGCATTCGGCTTTCCCTTCAAGCACCGCATGGATTACTTCGCGGAAGTTGGTTACCGGAAGCGATTCGGCTTCTTCATCATAGTAGCGGCGGATAGCCTGTTCGGCGTACGCGCCGCGGCCGCCGGAATAGGCGCAGACAATCGGCTGGTCGGGGCCGCCCGCCTTGCGGACAACACCGGTAACACCGGTAATCGATCCGGTCCGGGGAATTGACCTGCGGGACACGGCGCGGCCCACCACGGGCGCGAGCACTTCTATATCCCGCATCATCTTTTCGAACTGGTCGGGATAGAGGGACTGCACTCCGTCGGAAAGCGCCTTGTTCGGTGTCGGATGCACTTCGACGATGAGACCGTCCGCGCCGGCGGCAATGGCCGCGAGCGACATGGGCGGAACCTTGTCGCGTACGCCGACCGCGTGACTCGGATCTACTATGATGGGCAGATGGGTCAGCGAGCGGAGAATCGGGATGGCGGAAAGATCGAGCGTATTGCGCGTCGCCTTCTCGTAGGTCCTGATGCCCCGTTCACAGAGAATGACATCCTCGGTACCGCTTGAAAGGAGATATTCCGCGGCCATGAGCCATTCTTCGATGGTGGCGGAAAGTCCCCGCTTGAGAATGACGGGCTTTCCAAGCGCTCCCACTTTTTTCAGGAGTTCAAAGTTCTGCATGTTCCGGGCGCCGATCTGGTAGACGTCCACATAGTCGCGCATGGCGGGAATCGCGTCGGAAGACACAATCTCGGTAACCACGGGAAGACCCCAGGCGTCGCCAGCTTCGCGGAGATACTTTACGCCTTCCTCGCCGAGGCCCTGAAACGCATACGGACTCGTACGCGGTTTGTACGCCCCGCCCCGGAGCATGACCGCGCCGGACTCGGCGACACGCGCAGCGGACTCCATGATCTGCTCGCGACTTTCTACCGCGCAGGGACCGGCGATGACCGTTACCCGGTTACCGCCGATCTTGACGCCGCGTACGTTCACCACCGTGTTATCCCGTTTGAACTCGCGGGAGGCCATCTTGTAGGGTTTTGAAATGGGAATGACCCGCTGTACGCCGGGAAGGATCTCAACTTCACGGGGATCAATACCGACCTTCCCCACCGCGCCAATGATGGTTTCTTCATCTCCGGCTATTTCGTTAACCCGAAGGGAATTTTTTTCGAGGAAAACCCTGATGCGCTGTTTGTCCTCATCCCTGATATTTTTCTCAAGTACAATTACCATGTTGCCGTCCTCAAAATATCTGCGAATACTCCGGCGGCGGTTACATCCGCGCCGGCCCCGTACCCGTGGATAACCAGCGGGATCGGTGAATAATACCGTGTTGTAAAGACAAAGGCATTACTGCCTCCCGTAATTACGGCAAGGGGGCCATCCTGCGGAACTTCCACCGGTCCGGCGGCCGCACGGCCGTCCGTGATGGTCCCGACGAATCGTAGCACGTTTCCGGCAGCTTTTACAGCGGTAATTCGTTTTTTGTACCATTCGTCTATCTCGGGAAGCCGTGCGAGGAATTCCTCGACCGTACCGGAGGTATCAAACGAATCCGGAAGGGCGCCTTCGCAGATCACATCGTCCAGATTGAGCGTCATGCCGGCTTCCCGCGCGATAATGAGCGCCTTTCGGGCGACATCCATGCCGGACAGATCGTCGCGGGGATCAGGCTCGGTGAAGCCCTTCTCGCGCGCCTCAAGGACAGCTTGTGAAAACGAGATACCTTCGTCGAGCCGCCCGAAAATATACGACAGGGATCCGGACATAATACCTTCAAACCGCAGGAGCCGGTCTCCGGACTTGAGCATGTTGCGGAACGTATCGATTACAGGAAGACCCGCGCCAACATTCGTTTCGTAGAGGAACCGTTTGCGGTTCTTTGCCGCCGCGGACCGGATTGACTGATAGTAGTCCATGTCTCCCGAATTCGCCCGCTTGTTCGGAGTAACAACGTGAATGCCCGCTTCGAGAATGTCGGCATACCTGAGCGGAAGATCACCGGTCGCGGTACAGTCAACAAACACCGGATTAAGCGGCTGTTCGCTCCGGACAAAAGAGAGCATACCGTCCACGGAAGAAGGCGTGTCGGACGCAGCAAGCAGGTCGTTCCAGGCGGAAAGGTCGAGCGAACTGCGGTCAAGGCACATGACCCGGGAATTGGCGATACCGCAAACCCGGAGCGCTATGTTGGACTTTTCCAGTTCTTTTTGCTGCAGACGCACCTGCTCCAGGAGCTTTCCGCCCACCACGCCGATTCCGAACAAAAAGAGTTCGATGGTCTGCATGGTATCGAAGAAAAATCGGTGCGCAATACGAACGGCCTTGTCTCCTTCGTCCTTTGCGACAACCGTACTGATCGAGCGTTCGGACGAGCCTTGTGCGATTGCGTGAATATTAATGCCGCCGAAGGCAAGCGCGGAAAAGAACTTCCCCGCGATTCCCCTCGTACTGATCATGCCGTCGCCTACTATCGATACAATGGACATGCCCGATAGTACTGAAACTTCGTTCACGAGCTTGTCCTGCATTTCATGAACGAACTCTTCATTCAGGATGCGTCTGACCGTTTCGGTTTCATTCTCACGGACGCAGAAACTGATGGTAAACTCGGAGCTCGACTGGGTAATGAGCAGGACCGACGCGCCTGAGCGGCTGACCGCGGAAAAAACCCGTGCGGCGATACCCCGTCGGCCCTTGAGCCCGGCGCCGGAAACACTCACGAGGGCGACACCCGAAAGGCAGGATATACCCCGGACCGGTCCGGGCCCCGTAGCGTACTGGATGGAATCGGCCGGGCCGATTCGGGTACCGCGCGCGGAGGGATTAAAACTGTTCCGGCTCCAGGTTTCGATGCGTCGTGAAGCGATCGGGGTGAGCGTCTTGGGATGCAGGACCTTGGAGCCGAAAAAGGACAGCTCCATGGCTTCTTCATAACTGATGTCGTGAACCAGTTCGGCGTCGGGAACAATACGGGGATCCGCGGTATATATACCGTCAACATCCGACCAGATTTCCAGCTGTTTCGCGTCGAGACCCATTGCCATGAGCGCGGCGGAAAAATCGGATCCGTTACGGCCCAACAGGGTCTGTTTGCCGGACACATCCGAACTGACAAAGCCGCCCATGAGCAAAATAGTCTCACCCGAGGCGCGGAGGGGCATGAATGCGTTTTCTATTTTGTCAAACGCGGGGTCGGCCTCACGGACCGGACCGCCGTCGGTAATGATGTAGTCCCTGCTATCGAGCACCCGGAGATCTTCTCCGGCTGCCGAAAGGATTTCCGCCATTATTGGAACGGACAGGCGCTCGCCCATCCCGAGAATCCGGCACTCAACGGTATCAGGACATTCACCGAACGCGGCGGATGCGCTTAACAGTTGTTCATACTCCGTATAGATGGGCGCCAGCTGTTCCTGTACCCGGGCTGCGGAAAATTCGGAAACGGACGAAGCAAGATCGGCAATGATGGTATCATGACGATCCTTCACCTCGCGGGTGAACTGAGCGGGAGTAACGGTCCCCGTCTCCTTGAACAAACGGATTATGCTGTCCTGCAGCATGTTTGAAATACCGCTAACCGCCGACACGACAACCCCTACCCGTGAACTACGGGCGCGATCGCGTATTATCGCGGCGGAATTGCACATACGTTCAGCGCTTCCCATGGAAGTACCGCCAAATTTCATTACCAGCATACGAACCTCTCGACTAAGTATTTCCACAATACTCAATTTTTGTCACCTGTTCTAGTAGCGATTGCATATTTATGCAGTTTTCTTGTATTTTTTATGCATTTTCTGCTGTTGTTGCACCGGTCCGCCTGTGGTACACTGGGTGCATGGAATCAGGACGACTGAAATTTTTCAGCTTTACCGGCCGTACACACGCCGAACAGGGGACCATGGAGCCGGAAGGCCTGTTCATCCCCGCGTACCGCAAGCTGGGCGCTTCAATGACTCACCGCGCGGATATTGTATGGATCAATACTTCGATGAAAAAGGACGATATCCGCGACCTCGTCCTCGCGCACGGCGAATTTTCCTGGTTTCCCGTATGCGCGGGGACCGTCGATTCCATAGTCGGTGTTGTTTCGGCCCGGAGTTTTCTTGAGTCATTGCTCGCGCCCGAATGGTGCGGACTCAAGGCACTGGTAAAGAAACCCGTCTATCTTCCCGAGACCGTAACCCTCATAAAAACCCTCGGAGCCCTGGCCAATGCCGCGTGTCCCCTTGCCTTCATCATAGACGAGTACGGTGGTATCGAAGGCATCGTAACCCGGAACGGCTTGATCCGTGAACTCATGGAAGAAGCGTGCGACAACTATCCTGACGAAGACCCGGACATATTCCGCCGGGATGACGGGTCGTTTCTGGTAAGCGGACATACCCGGATGGAAGACCTCGAGGGACTCATCGATCTTCCCGCCGCCGAAGAAAACGTCAATGACTACTATACCCTCGCCGGATACATCCTGTCCGTGCATGGAAGCATTCCGAAAACCGGCGACATCATTTATACCGGCTCATGGAAGATTGAAATCGTGGACATGGACTCGCACCGGATAGACAAGGTGCTCATTACTGACGCGGAAGACGGCGGTCAAGAAGCCTGAAGAATGACGATACGAGCGCAAGGGCTACCGCTATGGCGAAGGCGGCGCTGAGCGTCGAAAATCCCGCGGCGGAAGCGGCCGCGCGGTTGCCCCATACCGAGTAGAGCATCGTTTCATACATGCCGCCGCCCGGAACGAGCGGGATGATTCCCGGCACTATGTAAACCGTGGCGGGTTTCCCGAAAATCCGTGATACCAGTTCAGAACACAAACCAACCGCAAGTGCCCCGGCGAAACTTCCCGCCGCGGGCCCCACCGAGAATGATGACACGATCAGGTACACGATCCATCCGAACGCGCCGAACAACGCCGACCAGAACAGGTCGCGGCGGAGACTATAATAGAAGTAGGCAAAGGCCCCTGAGGCGAAAAACGCCAGAATGAACGCGGGAACCAGTTCGGGCCGCGCAAGTATGGCGGAGGTATACGCCTTTTCAACGGGAAAAAGAACCAGACCGAAGGCCGCCCCGATGGATAGCGCGGCGGCGGTCACGAAGGCGTCAAGGAGGCGAGCCGAGCCGGCTACGAGGTCACCCGCGATGATGTCGCGGATGGCGTTCACGATGGCCACGCCCGGCACCAGGGCCATGAGCACGGCGATGCTCACATTACCGGTGGACTGAATGCAGCCGCCCCATACGGCAAGGCCCGAACAGAGGGATATAACCGCGCCGCCGGTTACCGCGGACACAAACGACGAGGGTTTGAGCCATGAAACCAGAAAGAGAACCGTACGCAGTACCGCGCCGATAACAAAGGAAGCTGCCGCTTCGCGGAGCGTCCCCCGGAAGAGGAGAGAAAAACAGAAGCCCGACAGCGCCGTGGCAAAAACAACCTTCGCCGGCGTGTACAGCCGGGCCCGCTGTATACGATCGAGGATGGAGGCAACAAGCGCCGGAGAACGAACATGAGGACGGGTCTTGAGACGCCGGGCCAACGCGTTGACACGTGCCACAATGCCGAGATTTATTGTCCGCTCCGTAACCCGCTGAATCCGGGTGTGGCTGTGCCCGGCCGTATCGAAACAGGTAAGCATGACAACGGTAGGAGTGACAAACGCGGAAGGACGCTGTGCCCCCAGAGACGTTGCGATGGAAATCATGGCTTCCTCGCTCCGGTAGGTCTCCCCGCCATTCTTGAGAATCATGAGGCCCGATTCGAGCGCGGTGTCGAGAACTTCATCAACTCGTGTGTACATTCCCCGGTTTTCCATACATCATTAGTTGTACGCCGGAGACGCGGAACGGGTCAAGCAATCAGGATACATTCTTGCACCTGCGGGGCTTTTTCACTACAATGCCTCAAAGAATCCAATTTTTAAGGAACCGACATGAGCAAGATACCAATGAAGAACGCGATCGCGGAACTTGACGGCGACGAGATGACCCGCATTCTGTGGAAGGTAATAAAGGACAAGCTTCTTGAACCCTTCGTGGACCTCAAGACAGAATACTTCGATCTCGGACTGAAGGCTCGCGACGATTCGGATGACGCGATAACCTATGCGTCCGCCGAAGCCATCAAGCGGCTCGGTGTCGGAGTCAAGTGCGCCACCATCACCTCCAATCAGGACCGCGTAAAAGAATACAACCTCAAGGGACTTACCCCGAGCCCGAACGGCATTATCCGGGCGGAACTCGACGGCACCGTATTCCGGACTCCCATCCTGCTCAAGAATGTTCCATCGACCGTATCGTGCTGGAAAAAACCGCTGGTGCTCGGTCGCCATGCCTATGGCGATGTGTACAAGAACTGCGAGATGGCCGTTCCCGGTCCCGGCAAGGCTGAACTCGTGTTCACCGGTGCCGACGGCAAAGAAATCCGCAAGACCATCATGGAAATGAAGGGCTCCGGCATCCTCCAGGGTATTCACAACCTGGATTCGTCAATTGAAAGCTTCGCCCGCGCCTGCTTCATCTACGGTCTTGCCGAGAACATCGATGTCTGGTTCGCCACCAAGGACACCATCTCGAAAACATACGACGGCCGCTTCAAGGAAATCTTCAAGAAAATTTTCGATGAGGAATTCAAGGATAAATTCGCAAAAGCGGGCATTGAATACTTCTACACCCTCATCGACGACGCGGTAGCCCGGGTCATGCGCGATGAAGGCGGCTTCCTCTGGGCGTGCAAGAACTACGACGGCGACGTAATGAGCGACATGGTCGCGTCAGCCTCCGGCAGTCTCGCCATGATGACGAGCGTCCTTGTCTCTCCCGACGGCGTATTCGAGTACGAAGCCGCCCACGGAACCGTTCAGCGCCATTACTACCGCTACCTCAAGGGAGAGAAGACCTCCACCAACCCGGTCGCGCTCATCTTCGCCTGGACCGGCGCGCTCGCGAAACGCGCAGAACTCGACGGAACGCCCGAGCTGGGTGATTTCGCGAAACGGCTTGAGAAAGAAACCCTCGGCCTCATCGAGGACGGCTCCATGACCGGCGATCTCGCCCGCATGGCGAATCCTGCAGCAAAAGAAGTGCTCGATTCCTGGCAGTTCATTGATCGTATCGCGGACAGGATGCGGTAAGCACTGCTACCAAAATTGTTGAAAATAAGACCGGGTCTCCCGGTCTTATTTTATTCCTCTATCACAAGGTCGGGCCCCTCCGGTCCGGAAAATACCCTGACCCGGCAGGGTTCCATGCACACCCCGTCGGAAAATCCCTCGATATCCAGGGCGTCTGAAGAAAACAGGTCTTCAGGATGCCAGGAAAGGTCGAGTTCTGTCGTTTCGCCTTCGGCCAGCGCGCGCGTCCAGGCGCCGTTCAGGCATACCAGATCCCGCAGGAGCGGAAAGGCAGGGAGAAGACCGGCTTCCCGGTATTGCGCTTCAAGAAACGCAAGCTGTACGGCTTCAATGTCCCGGTGTTCGGCTTCGTCCGCCCGGCGTATCGCGTTCTGATACGCGGGGAAACCCGAGAAGGCTGCGAAAAACCGTGATGGGCGGGAGTCAAGCGGATGAAGTGCGGCGAGAAACCAGGACACCGCCCTGCCTTGCGTGTAAAAGTAATCGACCGCTCGGGCGAGCCGGCCCGCCCGTTCAAGATCATGCGCGGGAAAAGTCGGGGTAGACGTGACCAGATAGGGCGGCCGTTTGTCATGCACAAGGCCGAGCGATTCCGCACGATCATGGAGTTCCGTCCCCGGCAGTACGGCGAGACGGAAAATTTCCAGATTGTTCGGATACCGCGCGATGGCATAATCGAGGGATCGCTTGAATCCCTTGAGATTATCTCCGGGAAGGCCGTACATGAGGTCCATCCCGAACACGATACCCGCGGTATTGAGCCGGGTTACACCGGCAGCGAACTTCTTGAAGTCTACCGGCCGGTTAACCAGGGAAAGGGATGTTTCATTCACGGTCTGAAGCCCGATCTGCAGGGAGCAGGGAATACGCGAAAAGGCTTGCGCAAGATCCTGGTCAACGAGCTCGGCCCGTATTTCAAAATTGAAATGAATGTCGGGAGCTTTTTGTTCAATGAGCGCGAGAAGGGACAACGCGCGTTTTTTCGAAGCGTTGTAAGTGGGATCCAGAACAAATATCCGTTCGATACCCTTTTGCGAGAAATACTCCAGTTCTTTCTCGAGCCGGGGAAGGGGAATTTCCCGAACCGTTTTTTCTCCGCGGGATTCATAGCAGTAGGAACAGGAAAAGGGACAGCCGCGGGAAAGCTCCCAGAGCGCGCCCCTGCCGTCCCGTACAATCGGAACGGAATCGAGGGTTCCGTCGAGCCAGGGAGACGGCAGTGTCGCAAGCGGCACCGGTATCCGTCCCGGCGGAAGCGACGGCGCTCCGTCGAGCCAGGAATTCACGAGCAGGCGGTCCGCTTCTTCCCCTTCTCCCCGGATACACCAGTCAAAAACAGCCGGTGTTTCCGCGCAAGCGGTAATCTCGGGTCCTCCGGCAAAAAGGAGCAGGTCCGGGAAACGGGTTTTCAGCGCAAGCGCCGCCGCCTCGAGAACGGGTCGATTCCACACATACACGGAAAAACCGGCCGCGATCAGGCCGGCGGTCACACCCGCCGCTTCCGCTTCCCGGGCGAGAATATCTGCCAGCCGCCGCCCGGCTTCTTCAACCGGCAGTCCGGACAACCCGGCTTCGGATTGCGAAAAGGACCGGAACCGTATGTCCGTTTCGGCGGCAATTCGGGAGTCAGCGCGGAGGGCGCTGACAATACAGGCGGCACCGAGGGGCACCGCCTGGAAAGATTCGTCAGTATTCAGTGATACGATGAAAACAAGGCGTTTCAAAGCAGGTGTATTCCCGCTTTGGCGCAATCGTCAATCATGCTGTCCGGCCACACCGACGCCTGGGTCTCCCCGATATGCGCCTTTCGCAGGAAGAACATACACAGGCGGGACTGACCGATACCGCCGCCCACGGTCTGGGTCAATTCACCGGCAAGCAGCTTTTTGTGAAAAAAGAGTTCCGCCCGCTCGGGGCATCCGCGGTAGTCGAGCTGTTCCCGCATGGAATCGGGACTTACCCGGATTCCCATGGACGAAAGCTCCAGGGCCTGGCCAAGCACGGCATTCCACACAAGGAGGTCTCCGTTGAGACCCCGTTTGCCATTTCCGGTTTCCGTGATCCAGTCATCATAGTCGGGTGCACGTCCGTCGTGGAGATTGCCGTCCGGCAGGGCATAGCCGATACCGAAAATAAACACCGCGCCGAATTCCCGGGTGGCCTCGGATTCCCGCTCTTTCGGGGAAAGGTCCGGATACCGGTTATAGAGTTCTTCCGCGTGGATAAAGGTTATCTCGTCGGGCAGGACGGGTTCAATCGCGGGGTAGTTGTCGTATATGAAAAACTCGGTCCGTTTAAGACACCGATATATTCCCCGTACCAGATCCTTGAGGAAATAGAGGGTCCGGTCTTTTTCATCCATGGCCAGCTCCCAGTCCCACTGGTCCACGTACAGGGAGTGGATGTTGTCCATTTCCTCGTCTGCACGGATGGCATTCATATCGGTATAAATGCCGAATCCCGGCTTGCAGCCCAGGTCGGTAACCTTGAGGCGTTTCCACTTCGCGAGCGAGTGCACGATTTCGAGTTCGAGTTCGTTCATGTCCTTTACGGGAAATTTGACCGGCCGCTCGGTACCGTTCAGATCGTCATTGATGCCCTTTCCCCGGGGAACGAACAGCGGCGCGGTAACCCTGGTAAGATTAAGCTCGGTGGAAAGCGCGAGCTGAAAAAAATCCTTGATGCGGACGATAGCCTGTTCGGTTTCCTTTACGCCAAGAATGGAGCGGTAACCGGACGGAATGGTAGTAACTGCCATAAATAACCTCTTTGCCTCAGGGTGTAGAATCGCGGTATTCTACCGTACTCTGCCCGGTATCGTCCAGTACGAATGTAATCCTGCTTGCGTAAAATACGCAGCGGTTTTACACTGGGGACCATGTACACACCACAGACAGAACCAGTGAGAACCCTCACCCTGCCCGAACCGAAAGTCAACCGCGCGGTCGTACGCTTTTTCAGGGCCATCATGCATCCCTTTGCCCGCATTATCAAATTCCGGCTCCCGGTCATCCTCCATCCTGAACGCATGGTCGATTCCTGGCATGCCTTCAATGCCGGCAAAATCCGCCTGCTCGTCGGATTCCGCCATGCCTACGGCGACGATCCCCAGATGATGGTGTACACCATTCACAAGGCCCTTCCCCGGTACGCGAAGAAAATTGGCCGGCCTCTGCGCGGTCTTACCCATGTACATTTTGTCTATGGCGCGGAAGTTCCCCTCTGGTCCGGTTCCTTCGTCCGCTGGGTCCTGCCGAAAGCGGGAGCCCTGCCGGTAAATCATGTTAAAATGGACTCTCCGGGCATGAACAGGATACGGAACGTCCTCTCGCACGGCAACTATCCGCTTGCCCTTGCGCCCGAGGGCCATGTTACCCATTCGAGTGAAACGGTGGAAGAACTTGAATCGGGAACTGCCCGGTTTTGCTTCTGGTGCATGGAGGACCTTGAACGGGAAAACCGGAAGGAAGACATGGTTTTTCTGCCGGTATCCATCCATTACCGGTATCATCCCCGTGCTGAAAAGCAACTCGCCCGGATGCTCACGGACATGGAAAAGGAAACCGGTCTTTCCCGTCCTGAAACCGGCGGTGCAGATACCGGCTCACGGCTCGCCCGTCTCGGAAAAACATTGCTTGACCAGCTGGACGCATTTTACCGGGAAGAACAGGGAAGTCTTCCGGAGAACCAGGCTTCGGTGCTCGAAGCCGCGCTCCGCGCCTGTGAACGTTTTTTCGCCCTTCCCCACGACGGCGCCCCGTCGAACCGCATTTACCGTGTCCGTTCCGCGGCATGGGACCGCCTGTTCCGCAGCGACATCGATTCCCTCACGCCGCTCGGTTCGGCCCTGGCAGGCCGGGAATCCGGAGAAGCCTGGTATGCCATGCGCCACCTTGAAACAGCGAGTATCCTCCATCAGATGAGTCTCACGGCCATACCGGAACGGAGTACGCTCGAAGTGTATATTGAAATAGCGAACAATTTCTTTGATCTTGTTGAACGCCTCAAGGGCGGAACCCTAAAAAACCGCGCAAACAGATTCATGAAATATCCGGTCATTGTTCCCGGCACACCGGTCATCATGAACGAATATCGGGAACTGTACCGGAACGATAAACGATCGGCACTCGACAAAGCTACCGCACGATTCCGGGATTCATACCTTGAATGCATCCGGGAATACCGGGAAGCCTATCCCCGATAATCAGACATTCCCCACGTACACGTATTCAAGATACTTGCGCGCCGTGTCCGCAAGGGCAAGAAGTTCATCAACCGGAATCGGCGCCGGCTCGCTCATGCGGTAATCCGGATGATGACGGGAAAGATGCAGGGGAATATCCGGTCGTATACCGGCAAGCCAGGCGGCGAGATCCGTAATTTCCCCTGTTGACGAATTCAGGCCGGGAATGACCAGCGTGGTAACCTCAATATGGGTTTTCTCCGCCGCGCGGCGTATTGTCCGCATAACCGGATCAAGGGTGCCGCCGCACATTCTCCGGTAGAAATCGTCGGTAAAGGCTTTCAGATCAATATTCATGGCATCCACCAGGGGAAGAAGGTCGTCAAGCGGCTTGGGATTGATGTACCCGTTGGAAACGACAATGGTGGACAGTCCCTCCCGGCGAACGAGCCGGAAGGTATCCCGCATGTATTCAAGATTGATCATCGGCTCGTTGTAGGTAAATGCAAGTCCGCAGTTTCCCCGGGGAACCGCGTTCCGGGCCGCTTCGGCAAGCTGCGCCGGACTCATGGTCAAAGGGTAGCCTCCGGCCCCGCTCTCCGGTGTCCCGCCGTGCGCATGACGCGCTGTCTGGGAAATATGCCAGTTCTGGCAAAAGGAACAGGTAAAATTGCAACCGTAGCCGCCTGCTGAAAGAACGGCAGAACCGGGCTTGAAACGGGCAAGCGGTTTTTTTTCTATTGGATCAAGCGCAAGCGCGGAAACAAGACCGTAGTGGGTACAATACAGAACCCCGCTCCGGTTTTCCCGAACTCCGCATTTTCCGTATCCACCATCGGCGATAACGCAATTATGGGGACAGAGCAGACAGCGTACATCATTCGAATCAGCCGAACGTTTCTGGTAATCGGCACGTACCCCGTTCATCAGGAATACCGGACAACCGTAAAACGCTGAATCGCACACTGCTCATCCGGCGCGATTCCACCTTTTCGACGGGCAATGGCAAGCTGGTCATACACGGTATCCACACCGTCAAGAGCCGGAAGCAGGAGGCCGCGGCGTATACCGCTGGTAACAATTACACCGTACCTTTCCGGATCGAGCTCGTCCGTGGATCTGACCGGTTCGGGCTCCGAAAGGATGTCCACACTGATATCAAGCTCCTCCAGCTCCTCGCTCCGGACAGCGTCGAACCGGGGATCTTCCGTGCTCGCGGATACGGCATTCCTGATAATCTCCGCCGCTACCGTTTCCTTGGTTGGCAGGATGGTCCCGATACACCCCCGAAGCGAACCATGCGCGTGAATCGAAACAAAACAGCCGGCAGGATTCTCACCGAAGGGAGGAACCTCATCAGTTGTGACAATCCGTCCTTCACGAATATATACCTCGATAGTCGTGCGGGCAATCTGCACGGGAACCGGTTCATTTCCGGACTTCAGACTCATGGGAAACCTCCTTATTCTGGTTCAAATGACGCGACACAGTATCCGATTCCGAAGGGCGCTTCGTAAGAATACCGGGTACACCGGGGGTTTTCAAATACAGACGAAAGCATGACGAGGGACGCGTACCCGCATTCCGCCGCGCGGGCACGGAGTACCGGATCCATCCGGTACAGGGTGCTCATGTTTGAAGAATCAAGGGCAGTACAGACGAGACGGTCAAATTCGGCTCCTTCCGCAACTTCGCCATACGGGCTTTCACGATTTACCTTGTGCGACATATCCCCGCTTGCCACGACACAGACGTTCCGGCCCGCATCCCGGGCGGCCGCTGCGATACACTGTCCAATCCGTTTGAGGGCGGCGATATCCATGGCAGGGGAAGAAAGACCAACAATTTTGGTAGCAGTGCCGGCTTGTTGCAGGAAATACAGGGGAACGAGAATCCCGTGGTCAAGTTCCCGGTCAAAACCCATCCGCGCAATACGATCTGCCGAAAGGGCTCCGGCGGAGATCGTTTCTCCGTCAAGTCGCTCAAGAATCGCAGTCCGGAGCTCAGTATCCTGTTCCGCGGTACACACGATATCCGGCGCGCCGAACCGGGCAAACGAGCCCGTGAGAACGGGTTCGTCATACACAAAAACATAATCGGAAAAAAGGGGCGCGTGCGGGGAAATGACCACGACGGTTTGCGGGGCAAAGCCTGCTGCGAGAGTCGCAACTTGTATACATGCCGCTCCGGTTTTTTGGGCATCACGTTCGCGTCCTTTGCCGATCTCGGGCAAAAGGACAGGCGGGTGCGGCATGAGGAATCCGGAGCATACGCCGATTCCTTCAAATTGCCGTTCCATGTAGTCCAGTATACGATACAATTATCCGGAATAAAAGCATTTATTCCGGTACCGGTACCGCAGGACAATCGATTTTGGAAGGATTTTGGTGACAATTACCAAAAAAGAACCTACAATTATCTTTGTATGCAACTGTCGGCTGATGTTCTTGCACAATTCAATCATCTTGAACGCTCAGGTGCCCTTGAAACGCTCGATGACCTCCGGAAAGAAAACCGGTCTCTTGAGCGGATAATCACCGACGCGACGCTTCTCGTTTCCTACACCGATGTTGAAGCGATGCTCGGATTCATCATCTCCCAGCTGTTGGATTACTTTATCCCGCGCTTTCTGGTCTTTGTAATCCAGCCGCCCCGGGGAAAACACATCCGCCAGTTCTGTTACCGCAATCTGAAAAAAGCCGACGATACCCTCGATGAAGCCTATTACGAAATTCTTCGCACGCATTTTAAGACCAATCCGGCAAGCATCTCCCTCGCCGACCTTCAAAAAGCACTCCCGCCGGACACGTTGGGAGCGGACTTTCTCCAGTTTGAACCGGAAATAATCTTTCCCATGTTCGGCATCGGCGGCATGTACGGAACCGTGATTCTTGGCAGCAAAATTGTGGACCAGAAATACACGGAACAGGAACGGAAATATGTTGACCGGATGATCCGATTTCTTTCGGTAAGCATGCAAAACGGCCTTCACTATGAAAGCTCCATAACCGATCCGAAAACGGGATTGTATACACACGATTATTACATGCACCGCCTTGAGGAAGCCCTTGCCCACAACCGGCGGCACGGAACCCGGTCGGGGATACTCATGCTCGACGTTGATCACTTCAAGCGTTTCAACGATACCTGGGGGCATGTAACCGGCGATGAGGTGCTGTTAGCCTTGTCACGGGTTCTGGTGAAAACGGTCCGCACGGAAGATTGCGTAGCCCGGTTCGGCGGGGAAGAGTTTTCTATCCTGGTTACCGAGTGTACTCCGGAAAAACTCATGCAGGTGGCTGAACGCATACGAACCGCGATTGAATCGCTCCGCATTCCGTGCGGCGACCACCAGCTTTCCGTTACGGTGAGCATCGGTGCCCGCATGGTCGACGGTCTGCCCGGGATAAGCCCGATGATCCTGATCGGCGATGCAGACAAAGCCTTGTACCGGTCAAAGGGCAGCGGACGGAACCGTTCTACACTGTATGTTCAGGGATTGCTCGAACGGGCATTCATCCTGAGAAATTCCCGCTGAGGCAGCGGTATCCCTGCGGATTCAGAATCCGCCCATTCCCATCATTTTCGCGGCCATTCCCTTGTTCTTCGCCATTTTCCGCATTGTCTGGCGGGTTTTTTCGAACTGTTTGAGCAGTTTGTTTACCTCGCCAACGCTGGTACCCGAACCCCGCGCGATCCGTTTCCGGCGGGACGGTCCGATAATGAGATGATTCGAGCGTTCTTTTTTGGTCATGGACTGAATGATCGCTTTTTGCGATTTGAGGGCCGAGATATCAAGATCCTGTTCGCTGATCTGGCCGGCCATGCCGGGGATCATTTCGAGCATTGCCCGAAGGGAACCCATCTTCCCTACCCGTTCCAGCTGTTCGAGCATATCCTGCAGGGAAAAGGTCTCCTTCGCCATCTTTTTCTGAAGCTCGGCAGCTTCTTCGATATCGATGGTTTCCTGGGCTTTTTCAACGAGACTGACAATGTCGCCCATGCCGAGAATACGCCCGGCGAGACGATCGGGATAAAAAGGCTCAAAGTCTTCAAGGTGCTCACCCACACCCACAAAGAGAATCGGTTTTCCGGTAATGCTCCGCAGGGACAGTGCGGCGCCTCCGCGCGCGTCGGAATCGAATTTGGTAAGTATGACGCCGGAAAGCTCCACCTTTTCATCAAAGGTCTTCGCGATATCAACCGCGTTTTGTCCGGTCATCGAATCGGCCACCAGAATGGTTTCCACCGGCTGGAGGGCTTTCTTGATCGCGACAATCTCGCCGACCATGGCTTCGTCTACCTGGAGACGACCTGCGGTATCGACGATGAGGGTGTCAAATCCGTTCTTCTTCGCGTGTACAAGGGCGTTTTTCGCGACCTTGAGCGCGTCTTTGGTTTCTTCGTGATATACCGGCACCCCGGCTTTTTCTCCCAGAACGCGGAGTTGTTCCACCGCCGCGGGGCGAACCAGGTCACAGGCGGCAAGGAGCGGTTTCCGGCCGTCCTTTTTCAATCGTGCAGCGAGTTTTGCCGCACTCGTCGTCTTTCCCGAACCCTGCAGTCCCAAAAACAGGATGACTGACTGGGTATCCGGTCCCTTGAGCCGGAGGTCCTGCCGCTCGTCGCCGAGAAGGGCGACCATGCGGTCATGGACAATCTTGACGAACTGCTGCCCCGGATCGACGGAACGGAGAACCTTTTCTCCTTTTGCTTCCTCAATGGTCGCGTTCACGAAACGGCGTACTACCCTCAGGTTAACGTCCGCTTCGAGAAGGGCCATCTTGATCTCTTCAACGGCGTCTTCGATGTTTTTTTCGGTTATCTGGGATTTCCCGCCAATCCGGCGGACAATGTCGCTGAATGTTCCGGTCAGTTTTTCAAGCATGATCAGATCTGTTCTCCGTTGAGCAGTTGTTCAATGAATTGCTGCGGTTCTTTTTCCTTGTTGAGAATGGCAAAAAGGCCGTTGCAGATGGGCAATTTGAGATTTTGCGCAAGGGACAGTTCATGAACGTATTTGCACGCTACCGCGCCCTCGGGCAGATACCCGATCTCGGTTATCCGGGAAAGAAGGTCATCGAGACCGGAAAATTCTTTGAGCATTTTCTTCTTGATGATGTCCTGACCGAACCGGCGGTTCCGCCCGTACTTGCTCCGGCAGGTTACGTCAAGGTCTCCCACGCCGGAAATGGAGGTGAAGGTTTCCGGATGGGTCGCTCCCATGGCACGTCCGATCAACTGTATTTCGTTGAGACCGGCGGCAAGAAGGAGGGATTCCGTATTGTCGCCGAAGGCGTCCGAATCTTCCGCGATGGCGTCCAGCATGCCGAATGCTACGGCAACGACGTTCTTTGCCGCCGCGCAAACCTGTACACCAATGACATCGAGACTCGAATACACCAAAAGACCGCGGGAGCGCAATACTTCACGGAAGCGAATGGAGTTCATGGGACTCTCGCTTGCCGCGATCAGACCGGTGAGCTTGCCCATGGCAACTTCCTCGGCGTGACTCGGTCCGGCAATGTACACGAGGCCTTTGTGATAGGATTCGGGAAGCACCGATTCAAGGGTGTCAAGGATGAGACGCGGCCCGGACGGCGAGGGAACGAAGCCCTTGGTGAGCACGCCGATACAGGTACTGCCGTCGCTGATCGAGGGTACGTCCCGGATATCCCGTACGGTTGATTCAAGATAGAGCGACGGACTCGCCACAATCAGGAAGTTTTTGTTCGTCGCGACAGCGCGCTTGTCCGTGGAAGCCGTCAAATTCTCCGGCGTGGAGAACCCGGGCAGATACCGCGTGTTCTCGTGGCGGATATTGATCGAGTCAACCACATCCTGTTCAATTGCCCAAAGCGCTACCTCGTGTCCGGATCGCGCAAGAGAAATGGCCATGGCCGTTCCCCAGGCTCCGGCTCCAAGAATACCGATAGACTGTTTCATGAATACACGCTCCTTGCCGTTGTGGCGGTTTACCCTAGAACCAGTGACTGTTACCGTCTTCCCAGGCAATCAGTTCATTGGGCTGGAAAAAGAGTTTCAGTTCACGATCGGCGCTGTCGGGCGAATCCGACGAGTGAATGATGTTGTGGTTGGTATGCAGACAGTAGTCGCCGCGGATGGTCCCGGGAGCCGATTCGCACACCGCGGTCGGGCCGCACAATCTGCGGACAAGCTGAATCGCTTCATCGCCTTCAATGGCCATGGCGACAACGGGCCCGGACGTTATGTACTCGATAAGTTCAGTATAAAACGACTTGCCCTTGTGCTCGGCGTAATGTGTTGCCGCGAGCAGGGGCGGAATAACCATTACTTTGAGCGCAACGATATTGAGACCCTTCCGTTCAAATCGGGAAAGCACATCTCCTACAATCCTCCGCTGAAGCACTCCCGGCTTCAGCATGGCAAAGGTTCTTTGAATTGCCACTATATGTTCCTCCAATCAAGACCATTCATTGTAGTACATCTCCCGACTTTTGAGAACAACTACTTTGTGCCCGTAATGGACGAGACAGCATACGAAAGCGCCTCTTCCAGCATTTCAGCAGGCGGTTCGGGGATAAACTGGTTATCCATGAGTGTTTGGGTCAGTTCGCGCGCGGAACGGATGTCTGTCGCAGCCCGGTCATGCACGTCTTGCCAGCTCATGGTCCGCCGTGCGACGCCCTCTTCGATGGCCTTCATGGCGACATCGGCTGCCTCAACGGCGAATACGTCGGTATCTTCCATGGTCGCGATGATGTGCTCGCTGTCGCAGCCCTTCTTTCGGGAAAATTCCGCAATGGAATGCGCGCAGGCTATCGCCATGCCGTCGGTAATCTTGCGGCTGCGTACCAGAAGAGCTCCCTTTAGAATACCGGGAAAACACACCGAGTTGTTCACCTGGTTCGGGAAGTCGCCGCGGCCGGTTGCCACGATAAAAGCTCCCGCTTCCTTTGCCTCATGGGGCCAGATTTCCGGCACCGGATTCGCGCAGGCGAACACGATTGCCTTGTCTGCCATGGACGCGACCCATTCTTTCTTGACGGTGCCGGGGCCCGGCTGAGACAGGGCGATGAGCACATCGGCGCCGCGGATGGCGTCTTCAATCGTTTCAACACGGCCGGGGTTGGTTTGCGTACAAATTTCCCACTTCCGGTAATACCGGGCATCCTTTTCAATATCGGCCCGGCCGGCGTGGAGCGCACCGCGTGAATCGCAGACAATCATGTTTTCGCCCTTGCCGCCGTCGGCAAGGATGAGCCGGGCAATGGTGGTATTGGAAGCTCCCGCTCCCAACAGCACGATCTTCGCGTCCTTGAGGGTTTTTCCGGCAAGATGGAGCGCGTTGATGAGCCCGGCAAGCGTTACGCAGGCGGTTCCCTGGGCGTCATCATGCCAGACCGGAATATCGCACACTTCGCGGAGCTCGTCCAGAACGCGGAAACAGTCCGGCTGGCTTATGTCTTCCAGATTCACCGCTCCCACAGAGGGTTCGAGCATGCGGACAAAATCGATTATTTTCTCGGGATCATTCTTTCCGGCGGGAATTCCCCGCTTCGCCGATTCGTCCTCACGGACACGGGAGTCGACGCAAAGGGCGATGGAATCAACACCGCCAAGGTACTTCATGATCATTGCCTTCCCTTCCATGACGCCGAGCCCGCCGGGAGGGGTACAGTCGCCATCGCCGAGCACGCGGGTCGAGTTGCTCACCACGGCGACAAGATTTCCCCGGTTGGACAGGGTAAAGGATGCGTCGTTGTCATCCCGGATCGCGGTGGAAACCGCGGAAACGCCGGGCGTGTACCAGGCATTGAACCAGTTAAACCCGTACAGGCCGCATTTAGGGACGGTCTGCATCTTGCCGGCATAGAATTCATGGGCAAGCAGGGAAAGTTTTTTTAAAAAAAGGGTTTTTGCGCGGGCTTTTTCTTCTTCGGTAAAAGTTGCAGGAAACACATCCGCAAGGTTGGAAAGGCTTTTATCAAGTTTCATGGACGAGAAAATACCATAGAAACCCGTCTACTTCAACTGCTCCAACCGCGCCTCAATTTTCTCTCCGGAATGCTTCATGCTCTCGGCTATTGAGCGGAAGGTGGTCATTGCTTCCTTGAGACCGTCGAGCATGAGGGAGATGGCGGTAATACCTTCGAAAACGCGGCCGGAAATCATTTCCAGCTCACGCATGGAGTCCGCTATGGTGCCGGTTCCCTCGGCCATGAGACCGGAGTTCCTGGTTACATCGTTGGTGACATTCTGCAGCGTATTCATGGTTTGAAGCACATGAGTAGTATCACTGCTTGTTTTCACGAGCCCGGAGGATAACCGTCCTATGGTTTCATGAACCGTATTGATATCGGTAATCATGACTTCGAACGAGCGATCCAGTTCACCGCTCGATTCCGCCATGCCGGTAATGTTCTCGATTATCTCTTCTATTGACGAGGCAATTTCACGCGAGCTTTCCGAACTTGCATCAGCCAGTTTGGTAATTTCTTCGGCCACAACGGCGAACCCCTTGCCGGCGTCTCCGGCGTGAGCGGCTTCTATGGCGGCATTGAGGGCAAGCATGTTCGTCTGCTCGGCTATGTTTTCGATTATCTCCGCCATACCATTGATTCTGGATATGCTCTCGCTGATGCGGGTAATCTTGTTATAGGTTTCCACAAACTGTTCCCGGCTTTCACCCGAGGAATCAACCAGGTCCCGCACCACCGTTTCATCACGGGTAGCCGCCGTGGCCATCTCGCTTACTGCACCGATCATGGACTGTACCGAAGCAAGTGAACCGTCCACCACATCCTTCTGGTCAAGTATACCCCGGTCAAGCTGATTCAGCCCGGACGTTACCCGTTCAAGCGCGGTTTTTACCGTCCGGACCTGTTCTTCGAGAATGGTCGTCTCATTGCGCATGTTTTCGATAAATCCGTCGACCACTTCAAAGGTTGACGACGCATTGTCAACCGATTCGAGCAGTTGTTCGCCGCTACCGCTCGCCCCGGAGGCTTCCTCGCGGAGGGACGCGGCAAGCTGCCGGAGCGACTCGACAAACTGCGCGAATTTGCCGGGAAGACTCTGCGCATTATCCCGCTCACGCTGCGGAAGACGGTCGAGTCCGCCGGAAAGGTCCCCGGAAACCAGCGATTCCAGCATGTCTGAAACATGTCCGCTGTTTTTGGAAACAACCCGCGCGTAGAACCACACCACGAGAAGACCCAGCAACCAGGTCATGAGAATAATCGTTCCGGAAACGAGATAGGAATACATGCGCCAGGACTGTATTGCCCCTGCCAGAACGGGGAGCCGGACGGCAAGGTCAGACCGGATATGATCTATTTCTTCGGTAAACTGTACAACAAGGGCGGTAAACTCCGGGGAATAGAGGGCCTCTTCCCGGGAATACTCGCCAAGAAACATGCGGGATCCGGCCTGTATGGCGCGGCGGTGACCTTCCAGCGAAGAAACCGCCTTCATCGCGGCTTCGCTTCTGTCGCGGATCCAGGAACTGTTTTCAAAATACGCAAACTGTTCATCAAGATCCGCAAGCGCCGCTTCAATAGCCGGTTTTTGGCGGCGTACCGGATGGGTCTGTGTCCGCAACAATTCTATCTGGAGACGGGCAAGACTCCCGTCGAGCGCGGAAAAAACATTGTAGTCGGCCTGGAGCCGTCCCGTCGGTGTTACGACAAGAAGGAAAACTCCGGCTGAACAGCCAAGGAGCAGCATAAGAGAAACAAAGAAAACGATCTTTCTGGAAACGGTAGTATTCAGCACGCAGGTCCTTATTACCGGGAACCCTTTACACGCCCGGTTTTTATTCTTACAGTATATTCCATGAAGATCCTCCACACCGGCGATCTGCACCTGGGTAAAACACTCCATGAGACGTCACTTCTCGAAGACCAGAAGATCATGCTTGACCTTCTGCTGGAGGAGCTGTCCCGGGATTCCTACGCGGCGCTCATCATTGCCGGCGACGTATACGACCGAACCATCCCCCCGGCGGAAGCCGTGGAGCTGTTCAGCTCCTTTCTCGTCCGGCTTCGTTCGGATTTTCCTGATGTAACGGTCTTCATCATACCCGGAAATCATGATTCCGCACGGCGTCTTGCTTTCGCGGACAAGATACTCGGCAGGCAAAACATACACATCGCCGCCGATCCGGAAGAATCCTTCAACCCCATTATACTGGAAAAAGACGGAAACCGGCTAGCATTCTTTTTGCTTCCCTTTCTTCTTCCGGGAACCCTCGCTCCCGCCCCTGAAAATCCTGCGGCAGGAATGGATGGAGAACTTGATCTCTTTGACGGAGACCCGGCCGGAACGGAGCCGCTCCTCTCGAGTCAGTCGGATCTTGCCCGGGAAGCGTCCCGCCGGTTTGGCGAGGTGCTCTCACAACCGGAATACCGCGGTATACCGGCGGTTCTTGTGGCCCATCTCTTCATGACCGGCGGAGAAGAATCCCCGTCCGAACGGGTCTTTGTCGGTTCCGCGGAGAAAGTCCCCTCCTCGCTTTTTTCCGGATTTTCCTACGTCGCGCTCGGGCATCTCCACAAAACCCAGCGCGTACATGACCGCATCTGGTATTCCGGCGCGCCTCTTGCGTACGCGTTCGATGAAGCGGGAACGGAAAAATGTTTTTTACGCGTAGAACTGGACACTGCGTCCGGAGAAGTACCGGTAACGGTTACCCGCATTCCGGTTCGTCCGGCACGCCCGGTTGTACGCCTCTCCGGCGCCTTCGACGACTTTTACCATGGCTCGGCATTTGACGGTCATGCGGATTCATATCTTGAGATAACCCTTACCGACTCATCCCTTGTGGCAAATCCCATGAACCTCCTCAGAGACAAGTTCCCCCTGCTTTTGAGCATCCGGCAGGGGTTGGCGCAGAATGAAAAGAAGGATGCTGACAATCCGGCACGAGAACAAAAAAAAGGACGGAATCCCCTCGAAGACTTCTGCTCCTTCCAGGAACAGCTGTACGGAACAGTAGATACGGAAAAGAAAACCCTTTTCTCACAGCTTCTGGAGAGCATGCGCCATGAAAGTTGAAAAACTGCTCCTGAAAAATTTCGGGCCGTTCCATGGCGCGCACCGCATCGACTTTGGCGTACTGGGAGACATATTCCTGGTCTGCGGGAAAACCGGCGCGGGCAAAACAACTATTTTCGACGCCATCGCATATGCCCTCTACGGGAACATCCCCGGCGGCCGCAAGGGCCTTGTAAAACAAATGCGGTGTCAGTTCGCCGAATCGGCCGACGAAAGCGCGGTTGAACTGGAGTTTTCTCTTGGTCGTGACCGGTACCGGGTACGCCGAAGTCTTCCGGGGGAAACGACCGGAAAACGAAGCGGGAAAATAACCGAAACCCCCGAACAGGTTACCCTCGAGAAAAAATCCGGCGCCGCGTGGGAATCCAGGAGCGCCGCAAAGAAAAGTGAAACTGACGAGATAATACTCGCGCTCATCGGTCTTTCTCTCGAAGAGTTCTCGCGAATCATCCTCTTGCCCCAGGGCGAATTTGCCCAGTTTTTGCGACTCAATTCGAAGGATCGCAAGGACGTCCTGCTCAAACTTTTCCCCATGGAGCAGTATACCCGGCTCATCGAGGAAGCCCGCGAACGTTCACGAAATGCGGGCCTGCGCCTGAAAGACAAAGAAACAGCCCTCGCGGCTTTGCGGAATGAATACGACAGCGCATCCTACGCCGGAGAGCGTACAACCCTTCTTGCGTCCATAACGGCCCGTGAGGCAGAACACGCCGCGCTCCTTGACTCGTACCAGAAGCAAAGCCGCATCTGTGAACAGGCGCGGGCAGCTGACCAGAAACGAACCCGCCATGACGAACTGACAACCCTCCTCGAAACACTCGGTGTCGAGAAGGAAATCGTTAGCGCGAAACAAACCGAACTCGATCTCGCCAGAAAAGCCGAACCACTCCTCTACCGTGTTGAACAGCTCGCGGCGGCGGAAGCGGACCGGGACACAACAATCCGTGAACTTGCCTCCGCGGAACGGGAACTTGCCGCCGCGATTGAAGAGCGTACCGGTTTCGAACAGACCGCGGCCGACAACGTGAAAAATGACGCAAAACGACAAGAATTGCGGGCACGCCGGGGAAACCTGAAGATGGCTGTGGATATCGCCACAACGCTTGTTCGGGAACAGGATGAACTGAACGCCCTGAAACAGCGCCGATCGGAATTGCTGAAAACAGCCGGAGAAACCGAAATAAAGCTCGGCGAATTTGATACCCGCCTTACAGAACTCTCCGGCCCGATCGAGCGGCTTGAGGAACGCGACCGCGCGAAAGAAGAAGCCGACAGGCGTCTCCGCAATGCCCGGACCATCAATGAATGCGCAGCCGATCATGAACGGCTTACCCTGTCCCGAACCGCTCACGCGGGCGCTGCGGCCAATACGGAAGCAAAGATCGCCGAAACCGAAAAAGATCTCGACATAGCGAAGGCGGAGCTTGCCGGACTCGAGCTCGAAGCGGAACGCGCAAAAGCCGGGGACACTGCTGCGTCCCTTGCGCGGACCCTCAAACACGGAGAGCCCTGCCCCGTCTGCGGTTCAACCGAACACCCGAAACCCGCGAGTCCCGCGGCCGCGTTCGACACAACCGAACGAATCGACGCGAAAAACCGCACCATTCGGTCGCTCGAAACCGCGCTCGAAAAATTGCGCAAAGATCTGGCCACCCACCGCGCCAACGAACAGGCGGCCGCGGACCGTATTGCGGAAATCTGCAAAAGGGCGGAAACGGTACCGGACCGCATGAACCCGGAAACCATTCCCACACCCGCAGATGCAGCCCGGGCGCTCGAAACGGCGGCAAAGGAAATGCAGGCCGCCTCCGATGCCCTGATCCAGTCGCAAAAAGCGGTTCGGGAAGCGGAAGATATCCGGAAAAGCCGTACCGCCTTCCTTGCAGGTACTGAAGCAACGGCAGCGGAACTCGATGCGCTTGCCGGCGAGATTACCAAACGGGAAACGGGAATGGCCTTCAATACCGACCGGTACCGTGAAGCCTTTCCCGACGAAACCGTTCCGGACCCCGCCATGGCGGAAGAAGCGCTGGAAATTCTTGACGCGACGCTTTTGGAGCTGGACGCGATAATAAACAAATTTACCGACGGGTTTACCGCGGCGAAAGAACGCTGTGCGTCCCTCGCGACGCGTAAAGAACATCTAGAAGAACTGCTCGCCAGGAAGCAAAAGGATCTTGCGGAAATTCATGCCGGACTCGACAGCGAGCGCGCAAAGGCCGGGTTTGCCGATAGTACCGCAATCCGGTCCGCTGCCCGGACACGGGAACAGATGGACGACCTTGACCGCTCTATCCAGGCATGGAACAAACGCTTCACCGAGACTGCCGCGGAAGCGGAACGGCTGGAAGGCGAACTGCGCGCCTGGAAGGGGGCGGACGCAAAAACGGCCGAGGCGGAACTTGAACGAATAAGCCTCGAGCTCAAATCCTCGGAATCCTCCCTGCACGAAATGAAACTCTCCCTTTCCAATCTGGACGCGCGGGAAACCCGGTACCAGACCATGGTTGCCGAGTTCGAGGAACTCTCCAAAGAAACCGGCGCCCTCGTGGCCCTCGCAGGGGATCTTACCGGACAAAATCCGGCGAAAATGAGCTTTGACGCCTGGATTCTCGGGTCGTACCTCGAGGAGATTACCGCGTACGCGAACACCCGGCTCGAGCGCATGAGCGACGGCCGCTACCGGATACAGGTTGATGAACAGTTCCGGAAAGGCAACAGTCTCGCCGGACTCGATCTGGAAATTCTCGACGCCTACACCGGGAAAACCCGTCCGGCCGGCACCCTGTCGGGGGGCGAAACCTTCATGGCGTCAATCAGCCTTGCCCTCGGTCTGGCGGATTCAATCCAGACCCGTTCCGGCGGCATCCAGCTCGACGCCGTATTCATCGACGAAGGCTTCGGTTCCCTCGACGAAACAAGCCTTGAAAAGGCAATCGGCATCCTCGACGAAATTCGCGGCCACCGCATGGTGGGTCTCATCTCCCATGTCCCGGAGCTTCGTTCGAGAATTCCAGGCCGCATCGAAATTATCAAAACACAAACCGGCTCAAGAATTGTGCAAGGAGAGCACTCATGATTGAAAGCGCATTGTTTACCGACTTTTATGAACTGACGATGGCCCAGGGCTACTGGAAATACGGCATGAACAAGCCTGCCGTATTCGATGTCTTTTTCCGCCGCCAACCCTTTTCCGGCGGATTCTCCATCCTTGCCGGTCTTGATCCCCTTCTGGATATCCTGGAGTCATTCCGCTTTTCCGCGGACGACATCCGCTGGCTTTCATCGCTCAACCGTTTCGAACCCGGTTTTCTCGACTACCTCGCAGAGTTCCGTTTTACGGGCAGTCTCTGGGCCATGAACGAGGGCACAGTCATCTTTCCCGATGAACCCGTCGCCCGCATCCATGCCGATGCCATAGAAGCGTCAATTATAGAAGGGCTCGTGCTGAACACCATCAACTTCCAGAGCCTTGTCGCAACCAAAACCGCGCGTATCTGGCTCGCTTCCGGGAAGGCGCCAATCATGGAATTCGGTCTCCGCCGGGCACAGGGTGAAAACGGCGCCATGAGCGCGAGCCGGGCATCGTTCATCGGCGGGGCGGCCGGCACGAGCAATACCCTTGCCGGGAAAGAGTATGCCATTCCCGTCCTGGGAACGATGGCCCACTCCTGGGTCATGAGTTTTCCTTCAGAAGAAGACGCCTTCCGCGCCTATGCCGACATGTTCCCCGACGCATCGGTCTTCCTCATCGATACCTACGACACGCTGGAATCGGGGCTGCCCGCGGCCATTACCGTGGGAAAAGAACTGCAGGCAAAGGGAAAATCGTTCGGTGTCCGGCTCGATTCCGGAGACATCCAGTACCTGAGCGAAGAAGTCCGCACGGCGCTCGACGCTGCGGGATTGAACGACGCGACCATTACCGTCTCGAACGAGCTCAATGAAGAAATTGTTGAGTCCCTCGTCCGCGACGGCGCACCCATAGACACCTGGGGCGTGGGAACGCACATGGTAACCGGCGGAAACGAATCTTCGTTTACCGGCGTCTACAAGATGTGCGCCCGCACCGGCGATACCGGAGAACTCGTTCCGACCATGAAACTCTCGGACAATCCCGAGAAAATGACCAATCCCGGCGTAAAGCAGGTGTGGCGTCTGTATCTGGACGACGGAACCGCCAAGGCCGACGTATTGGCTCTGGAAGAAGACACGATCCACTCCGGCGTAACCGACCGGTTCTATCACCCCGCGAATGAATTGCAGAGCTTTATGTGCACCCCGGCGCGATCGGTTCCCCTCCTTTCGGAAAAAATGCGTACCGGAAAACGCCTGCTGCCCGCGGAACCGCTGGTAACAATCCGGGAACGGGTCCAGACCGGGCTTCTGGAATTTGACCGGACCTACCGGCGCAAATTGAACCCGCATATCTATAAAGTCTCATTGACAAAAGCCTTGAGAGATCTCAAACTGGAGTTTCTGAAAAGACACGAATCATGATCATTTATCCGAGGAGGACATACATGATACACAAAAAATACGTACTGCTGCTTGTTGCCGCAATTCTCGTTGCGTCCCTTGCCGTAACGGGCTGTTCCAAAAAGGCTCCGATCCTGAAAGCCGCCGACAAACACGGACTGGTATTCGGAACGGCTATCACGGCAGGAGATATTTTTGATCCCGAAATGAAAGAGTTTATAACATCTCATTTCAATCTCGTTGTGCCGGAAAACACCATGAAATGGGTCAATATCCGTCCCACAAAACAGTTCTGGAACTGGTCGGACCTCGACAAGATGGTGGACTTCGCCGAAGAGAACGATATTATCATTAAAGGGCATCCGCTCATCTGGGATGAACAGACCCCCGGATTCGTCAACAGCGTCAAGACAAAAGAAGCTGCGCTTGAAATCATTGTTGAGCACATCACCGAAATCATGACCCGGTACAAGGGACGCATCCAGATGTACGACGTGGTGAACGAACCCTTCGCCGAAGACGGCTCCATGCTCGACTCGTTCTGGTACCGCACCTGCGGAACCGAGTTTATCGATGTTGCCTTCCGGACCGCGCGCGAGATTGATCCCGACGCCAAACTCATCATGAACGAGTTCAACAACGAATTTGCCGGACATCCCAAGTCGGACGGCATGTACGAGTTCGTAAAAGGCATGGTGGAACGCGGCGTTCCCATCGACGGAATCGGCATCCAGATGCACATCATGGCCGAAAGCTATTTTGACGCCGAAGCGCTCCAGGCGAATATCAAACGCTACGCCGATCTCGGCCTCAGCGTATATTTCTCGGAGATTGATGTACGAATCAAGAATCCGGTAACCGGAGACAACGAAGCGCAGCAGGTTGCCGCCTACCGCGGACTCATGGAAGCGGCCCTGGCAAACGAAAACGCCAAACACTTCGTGGTCTGGGGATTTGCCGATAGCAGGAGCTGGGTACCGCGCGCCTTTTCGGGATACGGCAGTGCCCATCTTTTTGAAAACGATGTTGAACCCCGGAACCCCAAGGCAGCGTTCAAGGAAATTGAAACTGTACTGAAAAACTGGAAGAACTGATTACGGAAGATACGCGCTTTTGATGTTCGAAAGCGCGTCGAAGAGCTTCCGCTTTTCCGCGTACCGCCCGCCCGTGAGCGCCTCAAGCTTGCCGCGGGCTTTTTTTCGCCCCGAGTTGTCCTGAAAGCTGCACGTACAGGTTGAACTGATGTAGCCCTGCGCCGTGGCGTGGCGTACGATCATCGGAATGTCCGCCAGGCACAACGGACGGATTATGGTGACCGGATACTTCTCGTAGGTGAGCCGGGGTGGCATGGTGGAAAGCTCGCCCTTTACGAGGGCGTTCATGAGCAGTGTTTCGAGGATGTCGTCAAGATGATGACCGAGGGCAATCTTGTTGAAACCCTCACGCATGGCATAGTTGTTGAGCTCCGTGCGGCGCTGGGTGGAACACCACCAGCAGTTCATCTTTTTTCCCGGCTTGAGCCGCCCGGTTACATCGACGTTTTCCGTTACGAGGGGAATGCCCCATTCGGCGAACCGCGCCGCGAGGACCGGATCGAGCGGTGAGCCGATATCGCTCGCGATATGAAGCGCGGTAACCGAAAAACGCGGCCCGAACCGGCGTATGAGCCGCGACGCGAAATACTCCACAAGCGCGGTGGAATCCTTGCCGCCCGAAGCTCCCACGAGAATGCGGTCGCCCTCTTCAATCATCGCATATTTTTCAACCGCGTGATCAATCACACGGAACAACGCCGGATTTGCCATAGACGATCAGTATACCAAAAAGCATGCGGTGCGTCCTCCCGTTGACCCCGAACGAAAAACCCGGTATCGTGACCGCAAGACGCATTTCAAAGGAAGCGAGGTGAAATTCCTCCGCTAGCCCGTAACTGTAACCGGAAAAGGAACTGCCATTCAGCCACTGCGCACCAGCGCGGGAAGGCGGCAGTGCCGGAAAGACTAGTCGCGTTATCGCGAACGGTCCTGACCATCCGCAAGCCAGGAGACTTTGGTGTGTCAAACCAAACATTTTCGCGCTCTCGTGGAACAGGGCGCGGAGGAGTACCAATGAAACACCCCTGTATCCGCCTCATGGTTGCCGCGCTCGCGGCATGTCTCGTCCTTCTTTCCGGTTGCGAACTTGCAACTTCATCGGCCGATGGAGCCCTTACCGGTTACTGGAAGTCAACCTCCGGGGACGGCTTTGAACTTTCCGGCAATACGCTCGAAGGCTTCCGGTATGTCCAGTACGACGACGCCGATCGAAACGTCAGCTTCGCCGGAATTGTTGCGAACAGACCGAATTTCGACGCGTCAAACGGGTATATCATCGTTCTGGTGACCGAACCGGGCTCCTGGGGAAAAACAGCAGGCTCGTATTATGCCATTCACTGGAAAAACCTTTCCGGCTCCCTCGTTGCCGCGGCCAGCGCCTACAAAGTCGGAGGAGCACATAACAAAGGCATGGAAACCCTTGCGGAAGCCCTTGCCGAATACACCGTTGAAAACGGATACTACGGCTTACATGGAGAATACGAACAGCAATGACGGTAAAGAGATCGGCCGCTGCGGGCCGGCCTTTTCCGGCAATCTGTCCCGTCGCGCTCACGCTTGCCCTTGGGCTGCTTGCCGCTCCGAAGGCGCATCCAACCGACATTCCGGTCATGGACGGTGCCGGTGTTACGGTAACCGCAGAGCTGACTGAGCCGGGAACGGTCCGGGTGGACCGGGACGATATTGACCGGAGCACCGCGCCGGATCTCGTCAGCCTGCTCGCGGAAACTGCCGGCGTCAGTATGACCAGCCACGGCGGCTACGGAACGGTGAATGCTGTTTCAATCCGGGGACTTTCCACGAGCCGCATACAAGTCCGAATCGACGGAGCACTCGTATCTTCGCCCCAGTCGGGTGACTTCGACTTGACCTCGATTGACAAAAATACCATCGAAAGCATCACCATCCGCTACGGCGGATCCGCGGCGGTAACCCTGGACATTGTAACCCGGAAGCCCGGCGGTACCGGATTCACCTGGAATGCGGGTTTTTCCAATACAGCCTGGATCCCGCCCAATACCGGGCAATCCCTTGTCGACACCCAGCGGCTTGATTTTTCCCTGGGCTGGAGCGACACTCCGGTCCGCTTCCGGCTCAACGCGTTCGCGACCCGTGCCCAAAACCGTTTTCCCTTTGAACAGGGAGATACCATACTGGTGCGGACCGGAAACGAAATGCTCGACGGCAGCGTCGCGGCCCTGGCGGATACCGACATCACCCCCCTCGTCAATCTTTCTGCGTCTGCCTCGCTCTACCGTGCCGACAAGAATGTGGCCGGACCGGTAACAACCACAACACCCGGCAAACAGGACGATCTACGCTCGCTCGAAACAATCTCGCTTACGGCAAAACGTTTTTTCTCACCGTCGGTTTGGGCCCGGTTCACCCTTGCGCACGGAATGACTCGCCTTGACTGGGAAGATCCCGCAACGGAATCCCGCCACAGTCTGCACAGTATTGAAAGTATCGGCTTCTGGAAATTCTTCCTGGCAGAAACCCTGGACACACGATTCCGTGCAACATGGAAACATGACTCCCTGGACTCGACCAATACCGGTGACGCACGACGGGACACGGTCACACTGGAATCCGGTGGCGACTGGCGGATGACCCGCGAATGGAACCTCTCGGCGGACTGCGCTGTCCTTATATCCCCTTCTCTTGAAACACCCGCACTCATGCCCGCGCTCACCCTGTCCCGCGCATTCGGCCCCAAAACCACTGGCGGTCTCCGCGTATTCAAAACCTTCAAAATGCCGGACATGAATGCGCTGTACTGGGCGGGAGACACAACTGTAACTGGAAATCCCGACCTGAAGAATGAAACCGCCCTGGGAGGAGAACTCTTTGCGGCTCACAATGCACCCGGCCGGTTCAGGAGCGAGCATTCCCTGTATGCCCGGTGGTACCGGGACGCAATCATCTGGCAAACCGCCGCCGGTGTCTGGAGTCCGGAAAATTTGGGAGAAGCGCTGTACCTCGGTTCGGACCACCGCGTGGTCTTCACCCCCGGGGACGGCCTCAGCCTCACCCTGAACTATGCCTGGCTTTTTACCCGGGCCCTGACCGGGGACTTCACCTTTTCAGACGGCAAACGCATGCCCTACCAGAGCGAACACCGCTTTTCTATCCGGCTCGAACGGTCCGTCCGGCGATACTCCTGGCACATTGCGCCCCGCTATGAGAGTCCCCGCTTTACCACCATCATGAACGCGACCGAACTTCCCGGAGTATTTCTGCTCGACGCCGGAATGACCATACAAGCCGGCCCGCGGGTTTCATTCCATCTTGACGGCCGCAACCTGCTGAACGAACAGTGGATGAGCATGGACGGATATCCCATGCCGGCCCGCTCGGTCACCGCCGGGATACGGGTACGGGGCAAGTAACGCACCAACAAAATTGGTAGCAGTACTTTTTCCCCCGCCCCGGCTGTGATACACTCCATTCATGGATCTTGAAATGCTCGCCTTCCGGGCCTCATGCCTGCAGACCGTTCGCTCATTTTTCATTGAACGGGGCTATCTTGAAACCGACACGCCGGCCCTCTCGCCGCACCTCATCCCGGAAACCTGCCTTGAGGTATTTCAGACGGAATACCGCAAACCCTGGCAAGATACCGCCGAGGGCGTCGTCCCCCTCTATCTCGTGCCGTCCCCCGAGCTCTATCTCAAGCAGATTATCGCCGACCACGGCGTTTCCCTGTTTCAAATATCCCGTTGCTACCGGAATGCGGAATCGGTGGGCCGTATTCACAGCCCCGAGTTCACCATGCTGGAATACTACACGGTTCATGCCGATTACACCGCCTCGCTCGATCTGACCGAAGAACTGTTTTCCTTCCTTCTGGACACTCTTTTTCCAAACGGACACGAACCGGCAGGACTCCGTCCTCCGTTTATCCGGATAACCATGGATGACGCGTTCCGCACCTTCGCGGGCTTTCCACTTTCCGAAAATCCCGAGCCTGCGGATCTCGCTCGTCATGCCGCGATCCTCGGCCTCGGCGACGAAGAAACACTTGCCGCCTGGAGCTGGGACGACCTGTACGAATTGCTACTGGTCCACACGATCGAACCCGCATTGCCCCGGGATCGTCCGGTGGCGCTCATTGACTACCCGGCCGCCGTTCCCTGTCTGGCCGCGGAAAACACTGAAACCGTTAAACATCCCGACGGACGGCGCCTCCGGTGGAATACCCGGGAACGATGGGAACTCTATGCAGGCGGCGTAGAACTCGCCAACTGCTACACCGAACTCCGGGACGCCGAACGCATCCGGCGATACATGGAAACCGAAAACCGTGAAAAACAGAAGCACGCGCGGGTCCCCCACCCGGCCATACCGGATTTCGATCAGATTTGCGCCCGCTTGCCGCCCTGCTCCGGATCGGCTCTTGGGCTGGACCGTCTCATCATGCTCCTGGCCGGACGATCATCCCTCGACAGTATCCTTCCCTTTCCGCTGACGGACCGGATCTAGCCAAACTGCCGATAATCCGATAAACTCACTCTTCAGTAAACAAACCTGCGGGTTGGAAGATAACAGGAGAAACAGAGTATGATTAGAGGCGGCGACATCGCGAAAGGAACAGTCCTCTTGGTAAAGGGCACCCCCTACCTCATCGTGGAACGGGAGTTCGTCAATCCGGGAAAGGGATCAGCCTTTGCCCGCGTAAAAATGAAGAATCTTCGTGACGGTTCAGTACTTACCCAGACCATCAAGACCCAGGACAACGTTGAAGACGCCACGGTCGACACCCGCAAGGCACAGTATCAGTACCATGACGGTGAAAACTATGTATTCATGGACACCGAATCCTTCGAACAGATCATGGTAACCGAAGATGTACTGTCTGATAAAAAGAATTACCTCCGCGAAGGCGACGAATACGACATAGTCATCTGGGAAGAAGAATCCATTGACGTGAAGATTCCCACCAAAATGATCTTCGTAGTCGCTGAAAGCGAAAACTACGTCCGCGGCGACACCGTTTCCGGCGCCACCAAGCCTGTAGTAACCGAAACCGGACTCGTTGTCCGCGTTCCCCTCTTCATCAAGCAGGGCGAACGGATCATGGTGAACACCGAAACCAACGAATACCAGGAACGTGTAAACAGCTGATTCCCCACGATACCGGATTTGTTGAAATTTCCCGCGTTTCCCGCGGGATTTTTTCAACAATTTTGGTAGCACTCCCCCAAACTTGACACCATCCCCTCAAGGGCGTACCTTATAAGTACCGGTTGGAATACTTCCACCGCCGATTCGCACTCACACCTAAGCGAAAACAAGTATAATTTCACGGAGGTGTCATTATCGATACAACAGCATCTATAGCCATGATCGGAAACTATGTACCGCGGCGATGCGGCATAGCTACCTTCACTGCGGATCTGACCACAGCGCTCAATACCCACACCGGTGCCGAATGCTGGGCTCTTGCCATGAATGACCGCCCGGAGGGGTATGACTATCCCCGGGAAGTACGGTTTGAAATCAGTCAAAATGAGCCGGCGGACTACCGGCTTGCGGCGGACTATCTGAACATCAAGTCGCCCGACGCGGTCTCCCTGCAGCATGAATATGGCATATACGGCGGAGAGTCCGGAAGCTACATCATCAATCTTCTGAAAAACCTCCGGATGCCCGTCGTCTCAACCCTCCATACCGTCCTGCAGGAACCGACCCGTGACCAGCGGAAAGTACTCCTTACCATTGCGGAGCTCTCATCCCGCCTGGTCGTCATGTCTAAGAAATCACGTGAACTGCTCATGAGCGTGTACGGAGTCCCGGAAGAAAAAATCCGCTTCGTACATCACGGCATCCCGGACATGCCCTTTGTAAAAACATCAGTCTACAAGAAGCGCTTCGGGGTCCAGACAAAAAAAGTGATGTTGACCTTCGGACTCCTTTCCCCGAACAAGGGAATCGAAGTGATGATAAGAGCCCTCCCGGCAATCGTAGAAAAGAATCCCGACGCGGTCTATATTGTCGTGGGTGCAACGCATCCCCACGTCAAGCTCCACAGCGGCGAGGAATACCGCCAGGGTCTCGAGCGGCTTGCCCGAAAACTCGGCGTGGAAAAGAACATCATCTTTTACAATCGCTTTGTCGAGTTCTCGGAACTCTGCGATTTTCTCGGCGCGACCGATGTCTATGTAACGCCGTATCTCCACGCGGCACAGGCGGTGTCAGGTACACTCGCCTATGCGATGGGCGCGGGCAAACCGGTTGTATCCACTCCGTATTGGTACGCCGAAGAAATGCTCGCGGATGAACGGGGCGTTCTGGTCGGATTCAACGATTCCACGGCGCTTTCCGAATCGATAAACCGTCTGCTCGCGGACGACAAACTCCGCGGCAAAATAGTAAAAAAAGCCTGGGACTTCTCACGCGGCGCCCTGTGGAAAAATGTCGCTGCGGAGTATCTCTCGATTTTCGACGAAATCCGCACCGAGCGTCAGGAACAACCCCGGGTCTGGACGTTTCCGGAGCCTCTTGAGAAAACCCGGACAAGCTTGCCGGACATCAATCTCGGTCACCTGTTTACCATGACCGACGATACCGGCATCCTGCAGCACGCGACCTATTCCGTGCCCGAGTATGCACATGGTTACTGTATCGACGACAATGCCCGTGCGCTCATCGTTTCCGTCATGGCGGCACTTCAGTCCCCGGAACCGCGTCAGCTTGTCGAGTTGCAAAAGAAGTATCTTTCATTCATCCAGCACGCCTGGAATGAGAAGGCCGGCGGGTTCCGGAACTTCATGGGTTTTGACCGGCACTGGCTTGAGGAGAAAGGCTCCGAAGACAGTCAGGGCCGAACCATCTGGGCCCTCGGTGTCTGTTCGGCCCTGTCCCGGGACAAGGGTTGCACCGCGCTCGCGACCCGGCTCTTTCATCAGGCCTTGCCGCTCCATGCGTCCCTGTCCTATCCCCGTTCCATCGCGTTTGCGCTCGTCGGCATTCACGCCTACCTCGCGCGCTTTTCCGGCGATACGGAAGTTCGCCGTGTTCGGGGCATGCTCGCCGACCGCCTGTATACCTTCTTCCCCGAAACGCTCGACACTGCCTGGCCCTGGTTCGAGGACACCCTTTCGTACGCGAATGCCAAGATTCCCCAGGCGTTCCTCCTCTCCGGGCAATGGGAAATCCGGCCGGAGCTGACCGAACTGGGGCTGAAAATCCTCGACTGGCTCATCGACCTGCAAATCACCAACAATCACTACTCCCCGATCGGAAACAACGGCTGGTTTGTCCGCGGCGGAACCAAACCCTGCTTCGATCAACAGCCGATCGAGGCACAGGCAATGCTCGAAGCGTGTCTGCTCGCGTTCCGCATGACGCTCAGGGACAAGTACCGCAATGCCGCACTGGCCGCGTTCAACTGGTTTTTGGGACAAAACGACCTGAATGAACCGCTCTATGACTATGCGACCGGAGGCTGCCGCGACGGTCTTACGCCGGACGGTCCGAATCTCAATCAGGGTGCCGAATCCACACTGGCCTGGCTCCTGTCGCTTTTGGCCATGCACGGATTCCATGCCGAGCAGGGAAATATGCATTACACTGAAACAATAGAGGAATAATGCTTTGAATAAACCGGTTGTAACCCGTCTACCGAATCTTTTAACTCCGTTTCTTTCCCGGGTGTTGCTCCGTCCGTTCATTCCCGGGGACGAGAACCGTCAGTGCCGCATCATATCCCGGGTCTCCATGATGGACGACACAGAGGTGCGCAAAACCCTTGACCGGGTAATTGCCGAATTCGGCTGGCGGCATCTTGATCTTCGGCAGTATCTCATAAAGAATTACAAGGCAGTTGAACCGGCGATCATCTCGGACACACCGCTGTCCGATGAACGGAAACTCCTTATCGGCGCCTACTTTACCCAGGAATACGCGCTCGAGTCCGCCGCGCTCTTCAATCCGTCAATTGTGCCCCATCCCGTACAGGAAAACCTCCCCGAAGGGGCAGTCCGGTTCATCCTCAGCCTCCGGGCGGTCGGCGAAGGCCACATTTCATCAATTGTATTCCGCGAGGGGATTGTTCATGCCGACGGCAGCGTGGCGGTTCATAAACCGACGACCTATGTTACCGAACCGGAACAAACGCCGTCTCAGGTGTACGACAAAGCGCTCTTTTCACGCAAGCTCGCGGAACTTCGAATCAACCAGGACATTCGCCAGCAGATCATGAATCGTCTCCCGGAAACCTTTACCCTTGCCGAGCTTACACGTGCCATCAAAGATGACCGGCAGGAGAATCCGCCAACCCGGGATCAGGAAGAATCGATCCACTCAATCCTGGCGCTCGCCTACTCGAACTTCACCGTTGTCTTTGACCCGACCCATCAAACGTCCGAGAAAGCGCTCTTCCCTTTTACACCCGATCAGCGGAAAGGCATGGAAGATGTACGCTTTGTCCAGTTCATCGACGATGACGGTTCCCATACTTACTTCGGAACCTACACGGCATACGACGGACACACCATTCTTCCCCAGCTCATTGAAACCGCCGACTTTACGACCTTTCGCTTCCTCACCCTGAACGGGCCTGCTGCCCAGAACAAGGGAATGGCCCTCTTCCCCAGGAAGATTGACGGTCAATACGTCATGATCTCCCGTCAGGACAACGAAAACATGTTCATCATGTATTCGGACAACATCCATTTCTGGTTTGAGCGGAAAATTCTGCTCCGGCCCACGTTCCCCTGGGAGTTCATCCAGATAGGCAATTGCGGATCTCCCATTGAAACGGAACGCGGCTGGCTTGTGCTCAGTCATGGAGTGGGTCCCATGCGCAAGTACTGCATCGGTGCCTTTCTCCTGGATCTCGACGATCCGACAAAGGTAATCGGCCGCCTGCGTGAACCGCTTATCGAACCCCGTGAAAATGAACGCTCCGGCTACGTACCGAATGTCGTGTACACCTGCGGCATGATGCAGGTTGGAGACCTGCTCCTTATTCCGTATGCCATGTCCGACTATTCATCGAGCTTCGCGACGGTTCCGCTCGCCGATGTTCTGGATGCCATGGAGTGCGATGAATGAAAATCGCCATGCTCTCTCCCGTTGCCTGGCGCACCCCTCCCCGCCACTATGGACCCTGGGAACTTGTTACCTCTCTGTTGACCGAAGAGCTCGTCAACCTTGGCGTAGACATTACCCTTTTTGCAACAGGAGATTCCCTGACCGCGGGTACCCTGGACGCCGTATGTCCGCAAGGGTATGAGGAAAATCCCGAAGTAAACGCCAAAGTTTCGGAATGCCTTCACATCAGCAACTGTTTCGAAAAAGCGGACCGGTTTGACATCATTCACAACCAGTTCGACTTTTTACCCCTAACGTATTCTTCGTTTGTCCCGACACCGATCGTAACGACGATACACGGGTTTTCATCCCCGTCCATACTCCCGGTCTATGAAAAATACAATCGGCGCTCGCACTATGTTTCAATCAGCATGAGCGACCGCTCCCCGCGGCTCTCCTATGCGGCGAACATTTATCACGGCATCGACCTGTCCCGCTTCACCTTCGCGGAGAATCCGTCGCGCGACTACCTGCTTTTTTACGGACGCTTTCATCCGGACAAGGGGGCGAAAGAAGCGATCGCCATTGCGCAACGCGCAGAACTCCCCCTCAAAATGGCAGGAATAATCCAGGATCGCAGCTACTTTGAGTCCTTCATACAGCCGGCCATTGACCGCGGCGTTGCGGAATATCTCGGCAGCGTGGGAGCGGAAAGCCGCGACCAGCTTTTGGGAAACGCACTCGCCCTGCTCCATCCCATCAATTTTAATGAACCCTTCGGCCTCTCGGTGGTTGAGGCGATGGCGACCGGTACTCCCGTAATCGCGATTAACCGGGGAAGCATGCCGGAATTGATCGATCATGGAATAACCGGATATCTGGCCGGTTCTGCAGAAGAGGCCGCGGACTTTATCCCGGAAATAAAAAAAATCGACCGCACCGTTTGCCGAAAAACCGTTGAAGAACGGTTTTCCGCGAAACGCATGGCGGCCGATTATCTCGCACTCTACAAACAGATTCTCGCCTGAGCTGTTACCCCTTCACGGAACCTGCCATGAGTCCCCGTACAAAGAAGCGTTGCAGGCCGAAGAATACGGCAAGCGGCAGCAGCATGCTCAGGAAGGCTCCCGAAGTAAGCAGATGCCAGTCCTGTCCCTTTTCACCGATCATGGACGCAAGGGCACTCGTTACAACCCGGTGCCGGTCGCCCAGGAATATGAGGGCAACGAGGTAGTCGTTCCATACCCAGAGAAACTGGAAGATGGCGAAGCTCGCAAGCGCCGGTACCGACATGGGGAGGACGAGCCACACAAAGGTTTTGAACGGAGTCGCGCCGTCGATATAGGCGGATTCAAAAACATCGCGCGGCAGGGTGCTGATGTAATTGTACAAAAGGTAGATCGCGAGCGGCAAACCGAATCCGGTATGCGCGAGCCACATGCTCACGAACGATCCGGTGAGTCCCCAGCGGGTAAAATCCTGGAGTACCGGAATGAGCGCTATCTGCAGGGGAACGACCAGCAGCGCGACAACCATGACGAACAGGGGTTTGCGTCCCGGAAAGTTCATCCAGGCAAACGCGTAGGCCGCGAAGGCGGCGATGAGGATCGGAATGATGGTTGCCGGAACACTGACCGCGATGGAGTTCATTACCGCGCTCGAGAAGTTGTTTCCTTCCCGGGTAATGGTATTGCCCGTCGCGTCGGTAAAGGTGATGGTTCCGCCGGTCAATACGTCACGGTAGTTTCCCAGCGTGAGATTGGCGCCGAAACCGACCCATTTGCGTTCAAACACATCCACGCGGCGTGAACGTTTGTTGCCGTACCACTGCATCGTTTTTTCATCGGTAACCGCTATGCCTTCCCGCCATTCGGCGAAGCTCGCGGTATACCCTTCGATGGTAATGGGCTGGTCCGGATCAAGGTCGTCCGGCAGGGTTATTTCACGTGTCTTTACATTTTCCCGGTGTGGTAGTACGGACCACCATCCTGATGCGTAAATGTCCGCAGGGTCCCGGAACGAGGTAACAAAGACCCCGAAGGAAGGCACTACCCATGCCAAGATGAAAAGAACAAGCACAATTGTAACAACAAGACGCCCCGGAGAAAATTTCTTTTTCTTCTTCATTTGAGAGTCCTCCTGGAGCGGAATTCCCGCAGATTATAGACGAGCACCGGCGTAATGACCACGAGCAGGACAATGGCGATCGCCGAAGCCTGTCCGGAGTTTCCATAGGTGAACTGCCGGAGATAGAATTCATTCGCTATGACATTGGTACCGTAATTGCCTCCGGTCATGACCCGTACGATGTCAAAAAGCTTGAGCGAGAAAATGAGAATGGTCGTCGTTACGGTTATTATCGTCGGCATGATGGACGGTATGGTAATACGGAAGAATATGGTTATATCTTCCGCTCCGTCAACACGTGCTGCCTCCATAATCGCCTCGGGAATTGATTTGATGGCCGAGGAGATAATTACCATCGCATAGCCAGTCTGGAGCCAGACCATGATGGCGATAAGGAAAAAATTGTTCCAGAACGGCACAAGAAGCCATGCCTGTGCCTCCCCACCAAGGGCGACCACAATGGCATTCAACAAACCTATCTCGGTAATGTTTATACCCTCGCCCTTGTACGCGTACATGAATTTCCAGATTACACCCGCCCCGACAAAGGATATCGCCATGGGCATGAAGATGAGGGCTTTGATGAATTTCTCGAATTTGCTCTTGTCCACGAGGACGGAAATCATGATTCCGAGAATCACGCAGGTGGAAGTTCCAAATACCATCCATAACAGATTATTCTTGAATGCTTCAAGCATGATCGGATCAGAAAAGGCAAAGCGATAATTGTCTATAAAAATGAATTTTTTGCCGGTAGCGTCAAAGAAGCTGAGAAAGAGGGTTCGCAGTGTCGGCAACACGAGCGCCCAAAACAAAAGTGCTACCGCCGGACCGGCGAAAACAACTGCCACAGCAACCGATCGAATTTTTCTCGGCATGGTCTGGGCCACCGAGTTCATGACAAAAAACAGCAGGGCCACGGAACCAAGTCCCCAAACCACCGCAAAGAGCGTCATGAGAATCTTGCTGCCCTGCATTGTTTGAAGGATGATGAAACCGCCGGCGAGAATGGCGACCGTTATTGCGACCAGAGCCAGTAATCCCAGTACGCGCAATACAGGCTTGTCGGTTTGAACCATGCCTGCCTCCTGAATAGTAAAAGTATGGGGAAAGATACGGGAAGATGCGGTTTCTACCGCATCCTCCCGCACATCACATCAGTATTGTCCGCGTGTTAGCGGGGCCATGCGGCGTCAATTGCCTTGAGCGCCTCATCCAGAGACTTCGATCCTGAAACATAGGCGGTCATTTCTTTCCAGAATGCACCCGCTCCAACGGCGCCGGGCATCAGGTCTGAACCGTCAAACCGTACACTGGTGGCGTTCTGGATTGTTTCCGCGACCTTGCGGTCAACAGGATTACTGTACCACTCGAGTTTGGAGTCGAGGTGCGGGGAAATCGCACCGCCGGAACGCACCCATTTCTCGACCGAAGCGCCGGTTGCGAAATACTGCATGACCATGCGTACTTCGGGACGGTCGTTGAACATCGCGTAGATGTCGCCGGCTACGAGGACGGGTTTACCGTACTTGGGATCGATACCGGGAAGATAGAAGAAGTCGTAGTCAACATTGGCCTTGAGGTTCTCCGGGAAGAACGAGGTAACAAAGTTGCCCTGCTTGTGCAGCCATGCCTTCGGCGGCTTTTCAAACATAACCTTGGGAGAATCGCCGAAACTGGTTGTCGCGATACCCTTGCGTCCGCCGTATACCATACCGTCGGCAAACCAGATATCAGTCATGGCCTTGATTGCCTTGCGGACCTGGGGAGAATCAAACTTGAGTTCACCCTTTACCCAGCGGTCATAGTCTTCGAGACTGTTGGTGCGGAGCATCATTTCCTCGAGCCAGTCGGTTGCCGGCCAGCCGGTAGCTGCGCCGGATTCTATACCGATTGCCCAGGGAGTATCACCGTCAGAAATGATCATCTTCTGAAGTTCTTCAAGTTCTTTCCAGGTAGTGGGAACCTTGTAACCGGCCGCGTCGAATTCTTTCTTGTTGTACCAGACCAGGGATTTTCCGTTTACACGGCCCCAGATACCGGCCATGATCTTGCCGTTCGGTCCTTCCATGGTACCCATGTCGAGCCAGCTCTGGATATAGTTCTTTTTCACTTTTTCCATATCCAGCACCTTGTTCAGATCCACTACCTGACCCTTCTTCACGAAATTCTCGAGAAGACCGGGCTGCGGGAAGTCTGCAATATCGGGAGGATTTCCACCGTCAACACGAATGGCGATTGACGCCTCGAATTCCTTGGAACCTTCATACTGAATGGTAATACCGGTCAACTTTTCAAAATCCTTTACGGATTCCTTGAATTTGACCGCATCTGCGTCGACAAAGGGACCAGCCATGGTAACGACCTTTCCGCGGACCTGCGCGTAGGGATCATCGCCGGATGGGGCAGCAGCGCCCTTCGTGTCTTGTCCGCCTCCAGCGAACAACGGTACGGTTGAAATAACCATCAGTACCGCCAGCAGTAAAAACAACGCTTTTTTCATGTTTCTCTCCTTCCTCTGAAATGTTCATCCCTCTTCCGAAGGATGGTATGCTCCATGAATACCCGTATGCTACGGACATTCCGATACCCTGTTTTCAGGTGGTTCCCCGTTCAACGAGCGTCACCTGCAAATTGATTTTCTGTACCACATGAGGTTCATCACGATGTGCTATACGCTCCGAAAGCAGACTGGCGGCAACCCGTCCGGATTCCGCAAGATGCTGGTTTATGGTCGAAATCTCCATCCAGCCGGAAGCGTCAATGTCGTCAAATCCGAGAACCGCCACGTCCCCGGGAACGCGCAAACCCCGGCTACGTATCGCCCGGACAGCGCCTATCGCCTGAAGATCGGACATGGCGAAAATTCCCCGAAGCGGTTTTCCCGAATCAATAAAATGACCAATACATTTTTCCGTGTCTTCAACTTCGGTATCTGTTTCAAGTATATACGCCTCGTTGACCGTCTGCCCGGATTTTTTCAGCTGATCGTTAAATCCGTTAAACCGTACATCCGAGGGATGAAGACTGTATGCTATGTCCCGGTTCTTGTCTCCAATGAACGCACAGGGGAAGTATCCCTTTTTCAGGAACAAGTCCGCGGCGATTGTTCCCCCCTGATAGTCGTCCGAGACGACGCTGGAGAACGCCGTGTCTTCGCAGTCCACCATCATCGTTTCCATGCCGGAATCCAGGAGGTACCGCCGTTGTTCGGGTGTGAGCCGGACCGACATGAGAATTAACCCGTCCAGACGGCGGATAAAGGGAACGGACGAAACATATTCGTCAAGCTGTTCACCCGATTCAATGGTATATACAACCATTTCATGACGATGCTGTTTGAATACCGGAACCATCCCCCGCAGTCGCTGCACAAACGAAGGGGCCGGGAAAAACGGTGTGAGTATTCCTACCCGTCCGACTTCCCGTTGGGCGCGGCGGCCGGCATTTCCCTGCGGGATGTAGTCAAGGCGTTCCATAACCGCAGCTATGGTTTCGGCCGTTCCCGTGTTAACGCTTGAAGGATTATTGAGGAACCGGGAAACCGTGGTAATACTTACCCCGGATTCATGCGCTACATCATATATTGTGGCCCGCCGTTCCCGTTTCTCCATGCACACTCCAATCTCAGGTATGTGAAAGTACTTTCACTATCAATTAAGTGTAAGTCAGGTTATTTTATCCGTCAACACCTTTTTTTAGCGGTCGATTTGTTGATTTATTCACCAATTTGGTGAAAGTATTGACGAAAATGGGCTAGCACTCTATGATTTGGTTGAAAGTACTTTCATTCGCGGACAAGCCGGGAGGATGGCATGATCTTTACTATAGAACGATCGGATTTCGCACCGCATACCTTGCCGCTGGAAGAAACCCTCTTCCATTGTGCAAACGGGTATCTCGGTGTACGGTCCAATTTTGAGGAAGGTCAACCGGAGGGGATCCGGGGCATCAGGGGGACATATATTAATGCCTTCCATGACACCCATCCCATTCATCATCCCGAAAAATTATACGGTTTTCCCGAAGTTGGCGAGAAGATTCTCAACGTAACGGATGTACAAACCATCTCGGTTGTTGTGGACGGTGAACCGGTCAATCTGAACACCCTCAATACCGGTTCCTATAACCGTGTTCTCGACATGAAGCGCGGCTATTCGGGGCGGACGGCGTTGTGGACCGGTGAAACCGGCAAACGGATCCGTATCGCGGCCCGCCGGCTTGCATCATTTACGACCCCGGAACTGTTTGCGCTGGAATACTCGGTCGAAGCACTGGATCCGCTTACCGTCCGCCTCGGGGCTGAAGTTCGGGGAGCTGTAAGCAATTTCTTCGATCCCGCCGATCCCCGGGTATCCGGTTCGGCATTCAGTCCGCTGGTTGTTGAGTCGGTGGACGTAACCGGATCAAGAATACTTGTTTCGTCCCGGACCGGTGAATCCGCGCTCCGTCTGGCCGTGGGTGTGGACCATCAGTGTACTCATTCCGGAAAAGCGGATATTGCGCTTACCGGGGAAAATACACGGGACAGTGCGGTATTATCCTGCGAAGTCCGCCTGCAGCCCGGCGAGAAAATAACCATCGTAAAAAAGGCGGTCTTTTGCGATTCGCTCCGGTATGAAAATCCCGAAATCGCCGTACATTCCCTGCTTGACGCCCGCTTAACAGAAAATTTTGAGAGCATTCTCGCTACCCAGGAAACCTATCTCGCAAGTTTCTGGGATACTGCCGCGATCTCCATCGAGGGAGATGACAATTCTCTCAGAGGCCTGCTCTTCAATCTGTACCATCTGCTCCAGAGCGCTCCCCGGGATCAATACTCGCACATTCCCGCGAAAGGCCTCAGCGGAGAAGGATACGAAGGGCATTATTTCTGGGATACCGAAATATACATGCTGCCGTTTTTTCTGTACACCAATCCTGAACTCGCCAAAAATCTTCTCGAGTACCGCTATACCACTCTTCCCGAAGCACGAGATCATGCACGGGAACTGGGACACAGCCGGGGCGCGGCTTATCCATGGCGCACCATTACCGGACGGGAGTGTTCCCCCTACTATCCGTCCGGAAGCGCGCAGTATCACATCAATGCCGACATAGCCTGGGCGCTCTGGCGGTACCATGAGGCTACCGGAGACGAGGAATTCCTCTTTACCCGATCAGCGGAAATTCTTTTTGAAACCGCCAGGATCTGGATGGAAACAGGGACTTTCTCCGGGGACAATTTTCGCATCAACACGGTCACCGGCCCGGATGAATACACCTGTCTCGTAAACAACAATTACTATACCAATGCCATGGCGCAGCAGAATCTGCGGTTCGCGTACCAGGTACATACCCTGATGCAAAACAGGAAACCGGATGCGCTCAATGAGCTTTCCAAGAAAATTGCTCTGTCTCCCGACGAGCCGGAAACCTGGAACCTTGCTGCCGAAAAAATGCTCCTGCCGTATGATCCCGAACACGATATCAACCCGCAGGATGATTCATTCCTCCTCAAACCGGTATGGGATTTCGCGAATACCCCCGACTCAAACTATCCCCTGCTCCTGCACTATCACCCCATGACCCTTTCGCGGTTCCAGGTATGCAAACAAGCCGACACGATTCTGGCATACATTCTGCTGGACTCGGCCGAAAAGGAATCCACCATCAGGAACAGCTATTCCTTGTATGAGAAAATAACCACGCATGATTCATCCCTGTCGTACGCTGCTTTCTCGCTCATGGCGGCCCGTCTCGGAGAGGCGGAAAAAGCATACCGTTATTTCAACCGGACCGTATCGCTTGATCTCGATGACATTCAGAAAAACACCCGGGACGGCATTCATGCGGCAAACATGGGCGGTACCTGGTTGGCAACCGTACAGGGCTTCGGCGGATTCAGACCGATAAACGGGGTACCCGCGTTTACCCCCTGCCTTCCGGCGGCCTGGCAATCGCTCGCCTACCGCGTTCAGTTCCGGAATACGGTCATTGCGGTTCTCGTACGTCACGATGAAATCTTATTCGAAATTGTTTCCGGACCCGCCCTGGATATTATGGTTAACGGAAACGGCTACCATCTGAAAAAACACTTGCATATTCACCAGGGCAAGGAGGACTGACATGAACCTTCAAGCAGTACTGTTTGACCTTGACGGCGTCATTGTGGATACCGCCCGGTTTCACTACCAGGCCTGGAAGCGCCTTGCCGATACCCTGGAAATACCGTTCACCGAAAAACAAAATGAACGGCTCAAGGGCGTTTCACGGATGGAAAGCCTTTCAATTCTTCTTTCCCTTTCACCGAAACCGCTCCACTATTCACCCGATGAAATTGAGGATCTCGCCGCAAAAAAAAACAGTTGGTATGGGGATTATATCAACACACTCACGGAAGCGGACATCCTGCCCGGATTCCGTGAGTTCATGGCCTGGTGTGTAAAAAACAGCCTTAAAACCGCAATAGTAAGCGCGAGCAAAAACACCGGCACCATTGTAGACCGTCTCGGAATACGTTCGCTCTTTTCCACCATTGTTGACGGTACACGAGTACGGAATGCAAAACCCGATCCCGAAGTTTTTCTCCTTGCCGCGGAAGATTTGTCGGTACATCCCGGGCACTGTCTGGTGGTAGAAGACGCCGGAGCGGGAATACGTGGAGCCCTTGCGGCCGGTATGCTGACCCTTGGTGTTGGGGATCCCGCGGTCCTTGAAGGTGCGGCCATCGTGGTACCGTCTCTTGACCGGCTTGATACCCGTCTGCTTGAAGCGCTCTGATCAATCTTTCAGGGATAAACCCAGGGCGCGGAAACCGCGGCTTTTCTTGTCGGCGAATTTTATAAACATCCTGCCCGCTGCGCTTTCAAACCGGTGCATACAGGTGCTCGTTCCGGAAATAATGAGTGTGCCCCCGGGAGCCAAAAGCGGTACCAGGGCATCTAGAAGCAGCCCGTGAGCTCCATCAACCGCCTCTTTCTCGTAGAGTATGATAATCGTGTCAAAATGCCCGTCCAGCGTATGGAACGTGGGACAATGGTGAATCAGGAGCTTTCGTCCATTTTGTTCAAGAACGTTTTGTTCTGTTATCATGAGAGACAACAGATCCCGTCCTGCGGCGTACATTTCGGTGATCCCTTCTCCGTATTCTGCGAGTATACGTACCGGAATGAGACCCTGCACGGGATTGGCAACAAGAACAGAACCGGAGACCGGCTTTTTTCCAAGAATGTCCAGGACGAGCCCGCTTGAAAATCCCGGAGAATCGAATTCGGGAAGGCCGAACACAGTCCTGATACGCAAGTTCCGTCCGGCAACAGTCATCTCCATCCCGGAACGCATGTACGGGCCAAGCGCCGCGTTTTCGCCGGAATGATCCATATTTCGGTAATGAACTATCGTATACTCGTTCGTTGTATGCATGAACACAATTTCGCCGTGCGCGTCACGGATGGTGGTTTCCATAAAATCCGACAGAGTTTTCACAATGACCACTGCCGCGGTGCCCTTCGGACCGGCAAGCCGGGAGAAATCCGCCAGCATGGTCGCTATGACCGGCAACCCCGCCTTCGCCGGAATGTTGGACATAACGAGGTCGAATGAGCGGTCAAAAACAGCAGAACATCCCAATGACGACGCGGTGGTTATTTGAAACCCGTTCTCCCGGCAATTCATTTCGGTAAACGCAAGGGCGAGCGCGTCCCGGTCCACGGCGAGAATATCCGCGTCCGGATACTGTGAGTACATGGCGAGCGAAAGTACACCGGTACCGCACCCCACGTCGAGAATGCGGGGTACAGACGGAAGAGAACATTCTTTGATCAGGGAATTGACGAGAAGAGCCGAACCGGCGTCTACGGAATTACAGCAAAAAAGCTCCTGCGAGGTAGCAAGAGCAAACCGCTTGCCGAAAAACTGAGCGGTAATGGTTTTGAATACATAGTTTGCAGGTACGGTCATGTACGGCAGGCGGCTACATGAAAAGAATGAGACTTACGGCCATTACAATCATGCCCGCAATCAAACCGCCGATCGCAAGATGATGTTCACCGTATTCTTCCGCGGTCGGTAACAATTCGTCGAGCGAGATGTACACCATGATTCCCGCGACGGAGGAAAAAATGAATCCGAATGTGGTCTCGGTAAAAAAACTCCGCAAGACAAAATACCCGATAAGCGCCCCGACCGGCTCGGCGAGCCCTGAAAGGAACGAATAGACAAAGGCTTTTTTCCGGCTTTTTGTCGCATAGAAAATGGGCGCTGACACGGCAAGCCCTTCGGGTATATTGTGGATCGCAATGGCGACGGCGATACTGATACCGAGTGCCGGATCATTGATCCCGGTCATGAAGGTCGCGAGTCCTTCCGGAAAATTGTGAATCGCTATCGCAAGGGCAGAAAAAGCACCCATCCGCATCAGTTTTGACTTTTCCTTTTCGGAAGCATGCTGAATCTTGTTTTCCACATTCAGTTCGTGCGGGTTCTCATACGACGGAATCAGTTTGTCGATTACCGCGATAAAAAACATGCCGGTAAAAAACGCGATGACCGTCATGATATGACCGTTTTTAGCCCCGAGAACGGCCGCCAGAGATTCATCGGCCTTGGCGAATATTTCCACCATGGATACATAAATCATGACTCCGGCGGAAAATCCCAACGCGATGGTCAGTACCTTCGGATTGAATTTTTTTGAGAGAAGACCGATCAAGCTTCCCACACCAGTAGCAAGACCGGCGAACAGGGTGAGTAAAAACGCATATATGATGGTTGAATCCACAGTCATTTCTCCTCCGGTAGCAAGTTCTGGAAAGCAATTCGCTTGAGTGTACCGTGAAAATCGGCAAATAGCAATATTCTAATCCGCTATTGTCCGGGGTTACGAACTTCCAGCCTGATCCGCTTGTTGATCCTTCCCTTGTTCTCGAATCCGGTTATGGTGATTTCTCCCACTTCAGCGGTTCCGGCGACATGGGTTCCGCCATCCGGCTGCATGTCAAGATTTTCTATTTCAACAAGACGAATTTCCGTCAAACCCGGAGGCAGAAGATTTGTCTTTGTACGCAGCAGTTCGTCAATGTTCTCGGCACCTCGTATCTGTTTTATATGTACCGCATGGTTTGTAGCGATTTCTTCGTTAACCCTGTGCTCAATTTCCCGTACCAGTTCGTCGTTCAAACCCTCAAATTCAAAGTCCATCCGGGCTTTGAGCGGTTCCATGTTCCCCCCGGTAACTTTTTTTTGATACTCGTTCCAGACAACACCACAGAGAATATGCATGGCAGTGTGAGTCCGCATGAGGTTGTAGC
>ENA-UOUL01000237-UOUL01000237.1-bioreactor-metagenome-genome-assembly--contig:-NODE-237-length-96349-cov-17.756097_pt1 | contig 96349 bp, 68 predicted proteins | sample MGYA00249838_ERZ747220 | MGnify/ENA primary metagenome ERZ747220 (study PRJEB28778, sample SAMN05720191) | bioreactor metagenome | isolation source: Anaerobic biogas reactor | place: USA:Washington... | reverse complement strand
GCCGGTGGGATGGGGGCCGTGTTCCGGTGGGCCGACGCTGCGGAACGGCCGGTTCGGGCTCGGCGGTGGTGGTGGCATCCGGCGTGGTGCGGACTCGTTGGTGATGGTCCGCTCTGGCCCACCCTACGTCGGCCCACCGGGAGACGGTCACCATCAGCAACCAAGCCGCATCGCGACACGGATCACGGCCGTCGTGGGGGGGATGCGGTGCCGGTGGGATGGGGGCCGTGTTCCGGTGGGCCGACGCTGCGGAACGGCCGGTTCGGGCTCGGCGGTGGTGGTGGCATCCGGCGTGGTGCGGACTCGTTGGTGATGGTCCGCTCTGACCCACCCTACTTGTCAAATCTGGTATTCTGCTATCCTGGAACCGACTCGTGAATCCTCTTTTTGGCAAAGGGCGCATCATGTCGGATTATCGACGGTGGTACGTTCCTGGCGGGACGTATTTCTTCACGGTCGTGACGTTCGCGCGGCGGCGGTTTTTGACTGCGGACGCCTTCAGGCCGTTGCTTCGGGAAGCGATCACCGAAGTGAGGCGGGAGCGGCCGTTTGAAATCGTTTCCTGGGTGTTGCTGCCTGAGCACTTGCATACCGTGTGGACGTTGCCGCAAGGCGACGAAGCGTACTCGATTCGCTGGACGCAAATCAAGGAGCGGTTCACGAAAGCGTACCTGGCCGCGGGTGGCGTCGAGGGCGTCCGGACACGCTCGCGTCGGCGGCATCGCGAGCGGGCCGTGTGGGCACGGCGGTTCTGGGAACATACGGTGGCAGACGAAGAGGATCTGGCGGCGTGCGTGGACTACGTGCATTGGAACCCGGTCAAACACGGGCTGGTAAGCCGCGTTCGCGATTGGCCGTGGTCCACGTTCCACCGGTTCGTCGAGCTTGGCTACTACGAGCCTGATTGGGGACGGAGCGACTCCTTTCCTGGCAACGACGAGCCCGAATGGGGCGAGTGACCAGCGACGTAGGGTGGGCCAAAGCGGACGATCTTGTCGGCCGTTGGAACCGTTGAGACGGTCACGGTCCGGCAAGAAGCATGCACCGTTGCGCAGCAGCGGCGGCCCACCGGGAGACGGTCACCATCAGCAACCAAGCCACATCGCGACACGGATCACGGCCGTCGTGGGGGGATGCGGCGTCGGCGGGATGGACGCCGTGTTCCGGTGGGCCGACGCAGGGTGGGCCGACGCGCACCGCCCAGACGCCAAATCCGCCCAACCGCCGCGTCAGGACTTGGCCCGAGGTTAGACGATCAAGTAGCATTGCAGCATGAGGGAGTGCCGATTCGGGAACGTGGGAACAGTCGGAACACGCTCAGGGCCGGCTGCCGCGGGCTGTCCCGGCGAAGCTTCGCACGACGTGCCCAAGCCCCGCGTTTCGCACGCGCCTCGCCGCGCCGTCGCCCGGTGCCGCCAAGCCCGTCAGGGGCTGACCTGTTTCACCAGTTTGTGAACCGAGGCGACGATGCGGTCTTCGACGTCGCCGGACCAGCGGAAGGCGGGACGGCCGTATTCGTACAAGCTGGAGCCGCCTTCGTAGCCGCCTTCTTCCCAGACCCGCCGCGAGGGAATGTAAGCGATCTGGTCGTCGGCATAGCCGCAGACCCAGGTGCCGGGGCCGAATTCGCGTTTGAACCGCAAGGCGTAATCGACCACCGCTTCGGCTCCCAGGCCGAGGACCAGCAGTTCGTCCCCCAACCGCCAGGCATGGACCGGATACGGATACGCGGACTCGAACTTCTTGCCGGCATCGAGTTCTTTCAGCAGCCGGGCGGCCCAGCGGGCGCGGAGCGCATTGGTATCTTTCAGCAGGCCGCTCAACTCGTCGCGCGTGACGACGGACAAGTACGGCAGTTCGATCAACTCGAACGCGGTCTGCAGGCCCGGCGAGACCGGTTTAAGCGGCTGCCTCAAGGCCTCCTCGACGGCGACCGCCAGCATATGGCCGTAGCGCTGGCACAACTCGACGCTGCGACGCGGGATCGGATTCTGGTCGCCGCCGCACGTGTTGACAAACATCGCCGCCGCCCCCGGATGGTTCCGCTCGATTTCCAACTGGGCAAAGCCCGGATAATCCCCGCACCACGTCGTGAAGGCCAACGTCGTCGGGTGGCAGGCATAGCCGAAGAGCACCGCGGCCAGCGTTCCGTCCGGCCGGGTCACGCTCAGCACGGGCACCGCGTGATCGACCACGCCCTTCAGCGGCACGCCTTGGGCCAGCAACTGCGGCACCTCCGCCTCGCGATTGTCGCGGCGGTTGACGGCGAACGTCGTCTTTCCCTCGCCCATTTGCAGCGCGGCGGGCGCCAGGTGCGCCAGCGCCTCGCCCACCAACGCGACAGTCCTGGCGACCATCAAGTCCGTGTACTCGTTCACCAGCCGGACCTGTTCTTCATCGACGGGATAGTAGTCCACCAGGTCGTCGCCCAACCGCGGGCCGCAGTGGTTGTGCGAAAAGGTCAACATCACGTCTTGCCGCGCCAGCTTGTACTGCTTCTCCAACTGCTCGAACACGCGGTCGCTCATCGACCGCGGCACGCCTTCCCAGTCGCTGGTGATCAGCACGACGCGGCGTCCCTCGGCCTCTTCCAGGGCCAGGGCCTTCATCCACAAATCGTGCAGCTTGCCGTCCGGCTCACGCTTGCTCCCGTAACCGGCCAGCCACACCGATTTCTCCGGCGTGATGACCGCCTTGGCGACACCCGCTTTCCAGCCAGCCGCTGCGGCGCAAACGCCGTCTGCCAGCGCGGCCGCGGCGATGGCCAGAACGCAAAAGCACCAGCCACGAAGCCGGCTGGAAAAGACCGGCTGCCCGTGCTGCAACAACTTCGTCGATCGCATCGTTCGTCCTTTCTCCGCTGTGCCCGCACCGCCCGCTCGAAATCAACAGCCCGCCGGGATACAGAACAGTTGACCGCAGCCTGCGCCAAGCGTCTCGCTGCCACCTTTTGCGCGAGGGCAACTGGCCGAAAGACGCTGCGATTGAGGCTCCTCAAGTTCCCCCAGAACCGTCCTGCGCGCCCACGCCGCACGGCTGTCCGGCCAGAGGCGATGCGCGACCGGGCTCAGGCAGCGTGGACCGGCTGCATTCTATGCGGATGGGCCCAAGGTTGGCAATTCCACGTCAGGAGCCCGTTCACACATCGCCATCCGAATCCCGCCAGGCGTTTCGCGTGATGATCACGGCTCCCGTTCCGTCGTTATGTTTACGACGAAAGAGATCGGTCAGGTTTTCCGGAGTGAAGGACCGGATGGTGGACGACTCGGCTTTCTCGCACCGCTCGCTTTCCGGATCTCGACCGGCGTGGTGTTGGGCTGCTGGGGGCCCGGCGTGCTGCGGCCCGTGGCGACGTACTTTTCCAGAAGTGCGGTCAAGCGTTGGACGATCTCCGGGTGCTGGGCCTGGACGTTGGTCGTCTCGCCGACGTCGGTCTCCAGGTTGTACAGTTGCAGCGGCGGAAGGCCGCGTTCGGCGGGGCTGCCGGGACGCGGAGCGCTCCACCCGCCGGAACCGGGACAGAGCGCGAGCTTCCAAGGGCCTTGGCGGATCGCGAACGAGCCGTTGATCGAATGGTGGACGACCGCTTCGCGGAGCGACCCCTGGGCCGCATCCAGCAGCGCGGGCAGGATGCTCACGCTGTCCTCGCCGGCGTCGCCCGGCAGCGGAACGTCCAGGATGTCGGCGCACGTGGCCAGCAGGTCGGTCAGGCAGATCGCTTGGCCGCACGTCGTGCCGGGCCGGACTTTGCCGGGCCAGCGGACCAGGAACGGAATCCGATGGCCGCCTTCGAAGATATCGGCTTTGTGGCCGCGGAAGCGGTAGCTGGGATGATGGCCGCCTTGGCCCAGCGCCGCGAAATCGGCCTGTGGCGAACATCCGTTATCGCTGGTGAAGATGACCAGCGTATTATCTGTCAAGCCGTGCTGGTCGAGCGTCTCCAGCACGCGGCCCACGCTGGCGTCGGTCTGCAGCACGAAGTCGCCGTAGGCGTTCAGGCCGCTCTTGCCCTGCCACGATGGGGCCGGCAGCGTCGGCGTGTGCGGCGAGTTCAGCGGCAGATACAGGAAGAACGGCTGGCCTTGCCGGGCGCTTGCCGCCCGCTGGGAAAGGTACTCCACGGCTTTCTCCGTCAATCGCGGCAGCACGTCCACGGCGTCGAAGTCCGGTGCGCGCGGCCCATGCCGCGTGCGGCCCGGTTTGCCGGGCATCATCTCAAAGTCGCCGTCCTCCGTCGGCAGCGACGTGACGCGATCGTTCTCGATGAACGTGTACGGAACCATGTCCAGCGACGCACTGATGCCGAAGTAGTAGTCGAATCCGACGCTGTTCGGACCGTTCAGAATGGGTTGGGAAAAGTCGACGTTCCGCACTTGCTGGGCGGATTCGATGTTCAATTCCGCCACGTCGCGGCCTTGGCGTTTGACCCAATCCATGCCCAAGTGCCATTTGCCGATCGCCGCCGTGTGGTAGCCCTGCTGCCGAAGAAATGCCGCGACCGTCAGCCGGTCCTGCTCGATCAGCCGCGGACTGAGGCCCCCCAGCACGCCGTGCTTCAAGCGGGACCGCCAACTGTAGCGGCCCGTGAGGATGCCGTAGCGCGTCGGCGAACAGACGCTGGACCCCGAATGCGCGTCGGTAAACGTCATGCCCGCCGCGGCCAGCCGATCCACGTTCGGCGTGGCAATCTTGCCGCCCGGATTCAGGCACCCGACGTCCCCGTAGCCCAGGTCGTCGCAGAGGATGTACACCAGGTTCGGCCTGCGCGGCGCGTCTGCGGCGGATCGCGGCGCGTCCGCCAGCCACGCGAGACAGGCGGCCAGCAACGGCCAAGTCAGGCAAAGACGGTTCATCGAGGCCTCCGTTTGTCAGTGTCAGCGGCACGTCCGGGCAACCCCGCGGCAGCACCTGGGCGTCGCCGCCTGGGAAAGCGAGTCCTGCTTCCCATTGTGACAATCGCCCCTCCCCGCCGATACGCCCCCAGGGGCCGATTTCCGCGCCGGGCGGCAGACGGTGGAAACCCACTTGCGGTCCCGGCGAGCGTCGCGACAATGCGGCCAACGCAAGTTGGGTTCCGTTCCCAGGAGTGAAGACCATGATCAATCGACTCCGCTGCCCTGCCGTCTGGATGCTGGTTCTGCTCGCCGAATTTGCACAGGCCGACGACTGGCCGCAGTGGCGCGGCCCTCAGCGTGACGGGGTGTGGCGAGAGACGGGGATCGTCGCACGCTTCCCGGCCCCGGAAATCGCCGTCAAGTGGCGCGTGCCGGTCGCCAGCGGCTACAGCGGTCCGACCGTGGCCGATGGCCGAGTGTACGTGACCGATCGGCTGACCGATCCGGGGGAAATGGAGCGCGTTCATTGCCTGGACTGGAAAACCGGCGCGACACTCTGGACCTACCGCTACGACTGCAAGTACGGCGGCATCGGCTATCAAGCCGGACCGCGAGCCTCGGTGCTCGTCGATTCGGGCCGCGCCTACAGCTTGGGAACCGCCGGACACCTGTTCTGCTTCGAGGCGGCCACGGGACAGGTCTTGTGGAGCCACGATCTGCGAGAAGCGTACCGGGCCCGGATTCCCACCTGGGGCATCGCGGCCTCGCCGCTCGTCGAGGACGATCTGCTCATCGTCCAATTCGCCGGAGCCGACGACGCCTGCGTCTGTGCGTTCGACAAGGTCACCGGCAAGGAACGGTGGCGGGCCCTCCCGGACGTCGCGTCCTATTCCACCCCCGTCGTCAGCGCCCAAGCCGCCGGACGAGTGGCCGTGTGCTGGACCGGCGAGCGAATCGTCGGCCTGGACCCTGCCAGCGGCCGCCGGATCTGGGAATACCCGTTCCCGTGGGAAAAGTGGCCCATTGCCATCGCCACGCCGGTGCTGCATCGCGACCTGCTGCTGTTCTCCGAAGCCCACCAGGGGACCCTGCTGTTGCAGCTCTCGCAAACGGAACCCGGAGTCGAGAAGCGCTGGCATCGCCGCAAAGAGAATCTGGCGGACGGCAAGGCCTTGCACTGCCTGATCTCCACGCCGGTGATCCAGGACGAACACGTCTACGGCGTGGACAGCGGCGGGGTCTTGCGCTGTCTGCGCCTGGCCACGGGCGAACACGTCTGGGAAGACCGGACGGCCGTTCCGCCCAACCGTTTCGCCACGATCCACCTGATCCGCCACGGGGAGCAGACCTGGCTGTTCAACGAACGCGGCGAGCTGATCATCGCCCGGCTGACGCCCGAAGGCTTTCGGGAACTCAGCCGCGCCAAGCTGATCGAGCCCACCACGGACCAGCTGCGCCGTCGCGACGGAGTCACCTGGTCGCATCCGGCCTTTGCCTACCGGCACGTGTTTGCACGAAACGACAAGGCGCTGGTCTGTGCCGACCTCTCCGCCCCGCCACCGTAATCGCTGGCGAGGCCCGCACAAAAGCTGCCCTGTGGTGATTGGCGGTTCGCGGGGACATTCTGCTTCTGGCAACGCTCACGAAACAACTTCCTCTTCCAGCCAGCCCGCCGCTGGTCACTGGCCGAAGCGGGCGGCTGTCCGCGCTGGATGCCGCGATGCACCGGCCGGGGACGGTTCCCGCTCAGCGCGCACAAGGGGACTCCCGCAGCGACAATTCCAGGTTGTCGACGTACCACACGGTCTTGGCGGAGGCCAAACTGACCAGCCCAAGCCATGCCACGCGGTTGAACTCCGGGTGGCCGCAGGCAAGGGACCGGAACGCCTGGGGTGGCTGACCCGGAAGCGTCAGCACCAGATCCCAAGCTCCCGATGCCTGCCGGCCCAGACCGCAGGTGATTTCCACGTGGACCCAAGTTTCGGTCGGGATGTCCGTCAGCGGCTTGCCGCCCACCGACAGCTTGCCCGAGTCAATCCGGAGCGACGGGCCGACCCGATAGGGCCGCGCCGAGTCGCGCCATTCGTGGCCCAATACAGCGCCGGGTTCCAGCCGCACGTCGAAGCTCAACACGGCCTGTCCCTGTCGGAAGCCGGGCGTGTAGAACAAGTGCGGGTTGAAGACGTGCTCCAGGCCGGCCGCGTCCGTGAACTTCAGGCAGTGCTTGCCGGCCGCCGCCAGCTCGTCGGTGACGCGGATCCCGTCGCCGCGGTTCTCCTCATGCACCTGGGCCAACGCCGGACGCTCGCCCGCCGACGTCTGCTCGAAACCGTCGTCCACCGAAATCGGCTGTGGCGGAGGCGGCAGCACGCTAGCGGGGAACGTCGCCTGCTTGGGCAACGCCACCCATTCCGGCGGTCCAAACAGCCCGTTCTGGCTCGTGTCGATGGGCTGGAAACCCAGCTGGATCGCAGGCGATTCGGGCTTGACGCGGAAATCGAACCGGGCGGGATCGACAAACTGCGGGTCCGCGACCAGCGAATGTTGGTCCACTCCCTTGGCCTGCCAAGCCTGGAACGGCTCGCCGTAGAAGAGAAGCGGCTCGCCATCGGCGCGCCAGTACAGGTTGTCGTCCCAGCGGGTGCGGAAATCGCTGGCCCCGCCGTCTTCGTGGAACAGTTCGCCTTGCGTCAGGTAGAAGATGTTGCGTTCGACTACGCTGGGCGGCTCCTTGGTCCAGTTGTAGCGCCAGACGGCCTCTTGACCGCTCAGGGCAAAGACGTTGTTGCGGATGACGTTTCCGGTCATCCCCGTGTTCATGAGCCCGCCGGTCAGCGTGTGGTACACGAGATTGTTTTCCACCAGCAGTCCGCTGGCCCCGGAGTCGAAGTAGATCCCCCAAGCCATCGCCGGTTTGCCCGCGTACGGAAACACGTCGTGGAAGATATTGTGACGGACCACGGTGCCCGTCTGGATGCCCAGCATATAGATCCCGCCTGCGTCGCTGAGCACGCCGCGGACCACGTGGTGGACGTGGTTGTGCTCGATGCGGTTGTGGTGCGTGCGGTTTGGCTGAAAGCCCCAGTTCCAGCCGAGCGATATGCCGGAATAGTCGAAGCTGTGAATCTCGTTGTGCGAGATCTCGTTGTGGCTGCTCTGAGCCAGCCACACGCCGACCGCGCCGGCGTAGACGCAGCCACCGTCGTGGAGATAGTTGTTGGAAATCAGGTTGTTGCTCGACTCGGCAACGTCGCTGGCGGCCATCGCCGGCTCCCCGATCCGCACGCCACCGGCGCCCAGATCGTACAGGTGGTTCTGCACAATCCGGTTCTCCTTGCAGCCGCGGCTGAACCAGACGCCGTACGTGCCGACGTGGGCGATCTCGCACTGTTCGAGGGCGCAGAACCTGGCCCCCTTGGCCGACACCACGGCGGGCACCGTCACCGCCGCTTGCGGGTCGCCGTAGCCTTGCTCGGACAGCGTCCAGTCGGCATGTTGCAACGACAGGCCGACCAGCCGCACATGATCGACGAACCGGCCCGCATCGGGATCGCCGTCCAGACGGACCAGTTCCGTGAGCACCGGCGCGACGACCTCGGCCGTCCGCAAATCCTCGCCGGCCAGCGGCCAGTACGACAGCACGCCCGTTTCCCGGTCCAGGTACCATTCGCCGGGCGAGTCCAACAGTTCCCGCGCATTCTCGACGTAGTAGCGTTGCTCCGGGTCCCAGGCCAGCGGCCGAAAGATCGTCGGCCCGGTGAACGAGACGATCGCCTGCGCCTTGTCGACCGAGGCGATGCGCACTCGCGACGTGTTCCACGAGTGAAATACGACCACCTCGACGTGGTTCAGGTCGTGATAGGCGTCGATGTCAGAGGCTCGAAAGCGGAATCGGTCCACGCCTTTGTTCCACGGCGCGTCCGGCTTCGGGTCCACCAGGCCGACGACGCGAAAGTAGCCGTCGTTCGGACTACGTGCCCGCCGCGCCCGGCGGCCGTTGACGAACAGCTGGCGAAAACACCAGCGGCCGGACTTGGCCTCCGGCACCTCGGCCGTCCAAATCTCGGCGGGACCCTGACGCCAGCCGGTAATGCGCCGGCCGCCGGACAGCACCGGCTGTTCGCCCGGCGCGGCCGCGTAGGTCACCGGCGCGTCTTTCGTTCCCGAGTCTTCCGGGGTCAGGACGAACGGCGCCGGCAACCGATGGACGCCGCGAATCAATACCGTCACCGGTCCGCGCGGCCCGCCTCCCGTGCGCCACTCCCGCACAGCCCGTTGGGCTCGATCCAGGGAAGCAAACGGCCCGTCGCTGCCCGCCGGATTCGGCTCGGCGAACCGGCCGGACCAGGAGTCATCACCGCCGGGCGCGACGTGCACGGTGAGCGATTCGGCCCAAGTCGGCGTTGCCGCCAGCGAGGCCAGTCCAAGGAACAGAAGTGTCTTGGCAAGATCCAGCCGATTGGCAAGCAAGATCAAGGTCATCTTTCGCACACTCCTTGGCGATCGCAGTGCGCCGCCGTTCTGAGTTGTTCCGACAAAGCCCATTCTCTAGAGCCTATCTTAACGCGGGCTCACGTCGGCAACCAAGCAGAAGCCTCGAAATCCAAAATTTGAACTTGGATTCGCCTTCGGGAGTCCTTCTTGCTGAGCGTCTCCTTGGCTTCAACGTCGTTCGCGCCCACCGATCTGGAAGCACGCGCACGTCGGACGTCGTCTTGGTTGCAGTCGCGCTGCGCCGTAGACCTCGCTGGCGACCCGACGGCGACTCGGCGATGTCATGGCTGCCGCCTGCCAAGAATGCTCAAAAGACAGACAATCTCTGCCATGCGTGCGGCGATCTCAGACAGCAGACAGTCTGATGCGAATAGCAGTTGCGCCGCGTCTGCGGCGGCCAGGCGTCTTCGTAACCCCCGTTTTCTACAGCATTTGGCTCTTATGCGTTACCCATCCCGGCATCTCGTGCCGATCGTTTTCATGGATTGGCATTCGACGTGCATCCTCGCGGATTCGTTGCTGCACCGACGTGAACTTCGAATGGCATTGAACGTCTAACAACCGTGGCGGCAGCGATGCTGCGAGCGGTGACACAGCGAGGCAAGGAGAACATGATGGAGATGAGAAACGATCACGGCACTTTGCCGATCGTCGAGTTGTTGGGGGTGGAAGCAGCCACATTGACGGATCCCGAGCAAACCGCTACGGCCCCGGTCGTCTTTCTCACTTTTCGGCCGGAGCCGCACGAAAGCTGGCGGTCGTTCAGTTTTCCCGTGAGTCTGCAGCACGCAATCCGGCTGCGAAATGATCTGACGGCAGCGCTGCAGCGATATCAGGCGGCGACGCAGGCCAAGTAACCCTGGATCGATGAAATCGATAAAGAGGGTCGATTCCGTTTTCTGTTGAAACAGCGGCTCAGGCATCCCGAGCCCGGCTGAAGAAGACGCCTGCTTGAGTTGGGAAGCGACGGGGCTGGTGATTTCACCCAACCAGGCGCTCCGATCCAAACCGCAGACCGCTGTCCATACCACGCGAGCTTGATGGTCGGGCTCCAACAGTTGATCCAGCGAAGCTCACTCAATCCCTTTCCACTTGGTCCCGGTGCGGAATCCGCAGACGCGGCTTGCCGGCAGTTGCCGATTCCTCCGAACATCCAGCGGCCACTTCGACTGGCGACGGCAGATCCTGCTGGCCTCGCTCAAGAAGGAACCCATCCATGACCAAGCTTCTGACTTCCGCGCCTCTTACAACGAATCACCCTTGTTGGCGGTAGTTGTATAGCAGTTATCTTATTCCTGGAAGTGCTGAACCGAAAAAGTCACCGCCTCGGAGTGTGACGGCTACGGTGACCTCGGAGTGTGACGGCTAGGGTGACGAAGCGTGCTGCCCCTTTCGCTCCGCCGTGGTCGCCCGTTCCGCGAAGGCGCGCCCGGCGTGAACCGCCGTTTCGTTCCGCGTCGCCGACCGCGGCCTCACGGCGACTCGACCGGCTCCGTCCGCGTGTAGGCCCCCAGGACTTCCAGGCGTTTCGTTTTTCGCCGCAGGGCTTCTAACGCGCGTTTGACTTTCGAGTCTTCGTAGTGCCCTTCCAGTTCGACGAAGAACAGGTACTCGCTCTCGGTGTTCAGCATCGGAAAGGACTCGATCCAGGTCAGATTGAGCCGGTTGCGTTTGAAGATCGCCGTGGCGTCCGCCAAGGAGCCGGGTACGTGGGCGATCTCGAACATCAGCGCCGTCTTGTCCCGCCCGGTCCGCCGGCCGTCGTGATCGCTGATGACAGCGAACCGCGTGAGATTGTTCTTGTTATCCTCAATTCGCTCGGCGATCGTATTCAACCCATAGTTTGTCGCCGCCTGCAAACTGGCGATTGCCGCCGCCCCCGGTTTCTCTGCCGCCAGTTGCGCCGCGGCCGCCGTGCTGGTCATCTCGATGGTCCGCGCCAGCGGCAGGTGTCTGGCCAGCCAGTCGCGGCACTGCGACAGGGCCTGCGGCTTGCTGTACACCTCCTTGACTTCGCTCCGTTCACAGCGGCCCAGCAGGTAATGATGGATCCGCAACTGGACTTCGCCGCAGATTCTGGCCGGCAAGCGGGTGAACATCCCCAGCGTATCGACGATGCGGCCGTCGGTCGAGTTTTCGATGGGGACGATGCCGAAATCGACGTGTTTGCGGCTGAGTTCCTCGAACACGGTCGCGATCGTCGCCACCGGGACCAGTTCGGCGCCGTTGCCAAACCGCTCGATAGCCGCCAAGTGGCTGTAGCTGTACGTCGGGCCCAGGTAGGCGACTCGCACCGGCTTGATCAGCGAGCGGACGCCGCTCAGAAGCTCCCGCAGGATGGCCCGCACTGTCCGTTCCGGCAGCCGGCCCCGGTGCGACTCCAAGGCCTGCTGCACCACGCGCGGTTCGCTCTCCAGGTCGTACAGCGGTCCGCCTTGTTCATGCCGCAGCCGAGTCAGTTTCTCGCTGCACTGGGCGTATTCGTGCAGTTGTTTGACCAAGTCCCGACCGAGCTTGTCGACCTTGCGCCGCAGCAGGTTTGCGGTCGCCTGCGAATCCGTCTTCTTCTCGGATGTGCGTTTCTGCATCGTCGAGCGATCCCCCATCAGATCGGCGTTTGAGTGGTTCGTCCTCACCTCGCAGTCGAAGCAGTTTGGGCACGATAATAACGATCCTCCACTGCTTGGGAAAGCTGCCGCAGGCGGAAACTGGCCTTGTCTGGGCCGTCGTCCGCCGCCTTGGACGCCCGTGGCGGGCCGAGGCTCGGTCACCGGTTGTCCAACGCAGACCGTAGACGTCTGGGGTTCGAATAGGCCTTCGCGGCTGCTGGGCGTCTGGCGACAGGTGCCAAAATGGCAGACACGCCAGGAATGCTGGGGGTTTGCAGTCGGGTTGAGAATTCAGAAAACTGCGTAAGCCTCTGTTTAACAACGTCTTGCGCGCCTTTACTCAATGCATGGCACGAACTTTGCTTCCAGGTTTGTGCGGCAAGTTCTGTGATTAAGGGCCTGTCGAGAAATGCACAACTACCGTGACGCGGCCAAAGCGGCACGATCGTGAATCGAGTGTTCGATACGGGGAGAAAGGAGCATCTTTCATGGCTCAAGGCGAAAAAATCATTGGGATCGATCTGGGCACCACCAACTCCGTGGTAGCCCTCATGGAGGGTTCGGAAGTCAAAGTGATCCCCAATGCGGAAGGCAACCGTCTGACGCCCAGCGTGGTGGCGTTTACGGATCGCGGCGAGACGCTGGTCGGCGAACCGGCGCGTCGCCAGGCGGTAACAAATCCGCACCGCACCGTGTATTCGATCAAGCGGTTCATGGGGCGGCGGCACAACGAGGTGGAAGCCGAAGAGAAGATCGTTCCCTACAAGATCGTCGGAAAAGCGACTGATTACGTGCAGGTGGAAATCGACGGCAAGGCACACACGCCGCAGGAGATTTCGGCCAAGACGCTGCGCAAGCTGAAGGAGGCCGCCGAGTCCTATTTGGGGCACAAGGTCAACAAAGCGGTCATCACGGTCCCGGCCTACTTTAACGACGCGCAACGTCAGGCGACCAAAGACGCTGGGCAGATCGCTGGCTTGGAAGTGGCTCGGATCATCAACGAACCGACCGCCGCGGCGATGGCCTACGGTCTGGACAAGAAGGGCAGTGAAAAAATCGTCGTGTTCGATCTCGGCGGCGGCACGTTCGACGTTTCCGTGCTTCGTGTCGACGAGGAAGAGGGCCACAAGGTGTTCGAGGTGGTCAGCACCAGCGGCGATACGCATCTGGGCGGCGACGACTTTGACCAGCGCTTGATCAACCATGTGGCGGACGTGTTCCAGCGTGAAAACGGCATCGATCTGCGCAAGGACGTCATGGCCCTGCAGCGTCTGCTGGAGGCGTGCGAGAAAGCGAAGAAGGAACTCAGCAGCGTGCCGCAGACGGACATCAATCTGCCCTTTATCACGGCGGATGCGTCGGGACCCAAGCACCTGCAGATCAGCATCACTCGGTCGAAGTTCGAGGAACTCATCGACGACCTGATCGAACGTTGCCGGGGCCCGGTCAATCGGGCTCTGAAGGACGCCAAGTTCACCCCGCGCGATATTGACGAGGTCGTGTTGGTCGGCGGCTCGACGCGCGTGCCCAAGGTCCAGGCGATGGTCCGCGAAGTTTTCGGCAAGGAACCGCACAAGGGCGTCAATCCGGACGAGGTGGTGGCGGTCGGCGCGGCGATTCAAGGCAGCGTGCTGGCCGGCGACCGCCGGGACGTGCTGCTGCTGGACGTCACGCCCCTGACGTTGGGCATCGAGACCGAGGGCGGTGTGATGACTCCGCTGGTGGAACGCAACACGACGATTCCGACGGAAAAGAAACAGGTGTTCAGCACGGCCGCGGACAGCCAGACGGCGGTGACGGTCAAGGTCTACCAGGGCGAACGCAAGATGGCCGCCGACAACCGCTTGCTGGGCGAGTTCAACTTGGAAGGCATCCCGCCGGCGCCGCGAGGCGTGCCGCAGATCGAGGTCAAGTTCGATATCGACCAAAACGGCATTCTGAACGTGGGGGCGCGGGACCTGGGCACTGGCAAGGAGGCTTCGGTTCGCATCGAGCAATCGTCGGGCCTGTCGGAGGCGGAGATCGAACGCATCCGCAAGGCCGCGGAGGAGCACGCGGAAGAAGACCGCCGCAAGTTCGACTTAGTCGAGGCCCGCAACCACGCCGATCAGATGTGTTACCAGCTGGAAAAGCTGATCAAGGAGCACGCGGACAAGATCGGCGGCAAAGACCGGGAGCCGTTGGAGAAAGCCATCGAGAAAGTCCGCTCGGTGTCCAAAGGCGAGGACGTGGCCGCGATCAAGTCCGCCGTCAGCGATCTGGAGCAGGCTTCGCACGCGTTCAGTAAAATGCTGTACCAGAAGCAGACGGCCGGCGGGGCGGACGCGGGCGGCGCGGAAAAGCCGCCCGGCGGAGCCCAGGACGACGCGATCGACGCAGAGTTCGAAGTGAAGGAATAACGGTCGTCGCAACCACGCAGCGCGCAGCGGGAGGGCGAGCCCCCTGCCGAGTTGCCGTCAGGGGCTCGGTCGTGGTCTCGCCCTGTTTCTTTCGCGGCGTGCGCCCGCAACCGGTGTGACTGCGAGCCAAGGGGAACGCAGTACGGTCCCCCCGCGCTTCGCGCTCCCGTTGGGTCGCGGTGAAACGAATCCGAACTACGCAACCAGAACACCGAGTGAATCCCATGAACTTCCGTTTCGACAAATTGACCGTCAAGGCCCAGGAAGCGGTGGCCGAGGCGCAAAATCTGGCTCAGGAACGCGCGCATCCAGAGTTGGACTCGCTGCACCTGCTGTTCACCCTGGTCGCTCAGCGCGACGGCGTCGTCAAGCCGATCCTCGACAAGATCGGCGTCAACGCGGGGCAGCTGACAGGATTGCTGGAGTCCGAACTGGCGCGTCTGCCCAAGGTCACCGGCGGCGCCGCGCCCCAGCCGAATCAGGCTCTGCAACAAGTCCTGCCGGCCTCCCTCCGCGAAGCCGAGGCCATGAAGGACGACTTTGTGTCCACCGAGCACCTGCTGCTGGCGCTGACCAAGACGCCCTGCAAGGCCCAAAACCTGCTGCAAATCAACGGCGTGCGTGAAGCCGATGTCCTGGCCGCCCTGCGGACGGTCCGCGGCAGCAGCCGAGTAACAGATCAAAATCCCGAGGACAAGTTCCAGGCGTTGCAGCGGTATGGCATCGACCTCGTGGAGCGCGCCGGCCAAGGCAAGCTGGATCCAGTGATCGGCCGCGACAACGAGATCCGACGCGTGATCCAGGTCCTGTCCCGCCGCACCAAGAACAATCCTGTCCTGATCGGCGAGCCCGGGGTGGGCAAGACCGCGATCGCGGAAGGCTTGGCGCTGCGGATCGTCCAGGGCGACGTGCCGCAGAGTCTGAAGAACAAACGCGTCGTCGCGCTGGACATGGGCGCCATGATCGCCGGCACCAAGTTCCGCGGCGAATTCGAGGACCGGCTGAAGGCCGTGCTGCGCGAGGTTCAGGACGCGGGCGGCAACGTAATCATGTTCATCGACGAACTGCACACGGTCGTCGGGGCGGGCCGTGCCGAGGGCGGCACAGACGCGGCGAATCTGCTGAAGCCGGCGCTGGCCCGCGGCGAGCTGCGCTGCATCGGGGCCACGACGCTGGACGAGTATCGCCAGTACATCGAGAAGGACGCCGCCTTGGAACGTCGCTTCCAACCGGTGTACATCGGCGAGCCGACGGTTGAGGACACGATCGCCATCCTCCGCGGCCTGAAGCCGCGGTACGAAACGCACCACGGCGTCAAGATCAAGGACTCGGCGCTGGTCGCGGCCGCCGAGCTGTCCCACCGCTACATTAGCGACCGGTTCCTGCCCGACAAGGCCATCGACCTGGTGGACGAAGCCGCCAGCCGGCTGGCGATGGAATTGGAAAGCGTCCCCACGGCGATCGACGAGGTCCAGCGCCGGCTGCGGCAGTTGCAGCTGGCCGCACGGCAGCTGTCCGAGGAGACGGAGGACACGGCCCAGGATCGGCTGACGGAAATTGAGGAGGAGATCGAACAGCTCAAACGCAAGGAAACCAGTCTGCGCGAGCAGTGGGAGGCGGAAAAGCTGGGCTTGGGCGACGTCCAGAAGATCCGCCAGGAGGCCGCCCAGGCCGAACTGGCTTTCTCGCAGCTGGATGCGGCCATCAAGGAAAAGCAAACGGCCGGCGTGCCGGTCAGCGAAGGCGATTACCAGAAACTGTACGAGTTGGACGTCAACCGCCGTCAGCTGCGGCAACGCATCGAGGCCGCCGAGGAGGAGGGCGAAGTCAAACAGGTGTCCCAACGCCGGCTGCTGCGCCAGGAAGTCACCGAAGAAGAGATCGCCGAAGTCGTCAGCGTTTGGACCGGCGTCCCGGTCAGCCGTATGATGGAGACCGAACGCGCCAAGCTGCTGGTGATGGAGGACCGCATTCACCAGCGTTTGGTCGGCCAGCACGAGGCCGTCGAGGCGGTCTCGAACGCCGTCCGACGCAGCCGCAGCGGGCTGGGCGACCCGCAACGACCGATCGGCTCGTTCCTGTTCCTGGGTCCGACCGGCGTCGGCAAGACCGAACTCTGTAAGGCGCTGGCCGAAGTGCTGTTCGACGACGAAAACGCGATGGTTCGGCTGGACATGAGCGAATTCATGGAACGTCACACGGTCAGCCGCCTGATCGGCGCCCCGCCGGGTTATATCGGCTACGAGGAAGGCGGCAAGCTGACCGAAGCCGTCCGCCGACGGCCCTACTGCGTCGTGCTGCTGGACGAGATGGAAAAGGCCCACCACGACGTATTCAATATCCTGCTGCAGGTGCTGGACGACGGCCGATTGAGCGACAATCAAGGCCACACCGTCAACTTTGCCAACACGATCGTGGTCATGACAAGCAACATCGGCAGCCAGCTGATCCAGCAGATCTCGCAGGAGGGCGGCGATGAAGAGGAGATTCGCAACGCCGTCATGGAGGCCGTCCGCGCCCAGTTCTTGCCGGAGTTCCTGAACCGGATCGACGAGACGATTATCTTCCACCCGCTGGACCGCCGCGAGATCCGCAAGATTGTCGACCTGCAACTGGAACTGCTCTGCAAAAAATTGGAACAGCAAGGCATCTCGCTGACTGTCACGGAGCCGGCGCGGAACCTGCTGGCGGCGGCGGGCTTCGATCCGACCTACGGAGCGCGGCCGCTGCGGCGCGTGATCCAACAGCGGATTCAGAATCCGTTGGCCACCGAGTTGCTCAAGGGCGCGATTCGCGAAGGCGGCGGCGTTCAAGTCGACTGCCAGAACAACGAATTCGTGTTCGCCTGCAACGGACCGGGGCAGTCCGTGGTCGAGACGGTGGCCGTAGAGTAAGCTCAATTGCGGCAAAACACTCGGCGTTCGCCGTTGTGTTGGCAGCTGGCAACGGTGGCCGAAATGACTTCCCGGATTTTGGCCACCACGCTCACTGGCCAGCGTGGTGGCGAGGCGACCGATTTCTTCGTGGACGGCTCTGGTGTTGAACACCGCTCCACGCTGGCGAGCAGCGTGGTGGCGAGGCGACCGATTTCTTCGTGGACAGCTCTGGTGTTGAACACCGCTCCACGCTGGCGAGCAGCGTGGTGGCGAGGCGACCGATTTCTTTGTGGACAGCTCTGGTGTTGAACACCGCTCCACGCTGGCGAGCAGCGAGGTGGGTGCTATCGCAAAGTCGTTGCGGACTCCAGCCTGCGACTTGGCGAATATGTTGTCTTGCCGCCAAGTCTCGCCGAAACGGGAGCTTGTTTCAACCTCCGTTGCGACGGGGTGAACTCGGTGCCGCCGGGCGCGCGTTCGTCGGCGGGCAGGCTCGCGCCCGGTGGATTCCCGCCGCGGAGCGGGTAGAATGGTCTGCGCTATTGGGTCAAGGCCCAGGCGGCTTTGGCAAACTGCCCGAATCCTTTCGAGGAGCTGACATCATGAAGCGAGTCGTGTCCTTTCTGGTCCTGCTGTTCGTCGCGCAGCTGAGCGTTGCCGATGAGCCCAAGCAACTTCTGAACGTGCCCTACGGGACCCATCCGCGCCAGGTGCTCGATTTCTACCAGGCGAAGTCCGACAAGCCGACGCCGGTCGTGTTTTACATCCATGGCGGCGGCTGGCAGGGTGGCGACAAGAAGACGAATCCGAAGGCCTATCTCGACAAGGGCATTTCGGTCGTGGCGATCAACTACCGCTACGTCAAGAATGGCGTCGAAGAGAAAGTCGAGCCGCCGGTGAAGGTTTCGCTGCACGACGCCGCCCGGGCGTTGCAGTTCATCCGCTCCAAGGCGGCCGAGTGGAACCTGGACAAGAAACGGATCGGCGCCACCGGAGGTTCGGCCGGCGCGTGCAGCTCGCTGTGGCTGGCCTTTCACGACGATCTGGCTGAGCCCAAGAGCGACGACCCCGTAGCCCGCGAATCGTCGCGACTGTACTGCGCCGCCGTCAACGGGGCCCAAGTGTCGCTCGATCCCAAGGAATTGCGCCAGTGGATGCCCAACTACGGCTACGGCGCTCACGCTTTTGGTCTGGCCGGTTTTCAGAGCCTGATCGACAACCGCGAAAAGGTCCTGCCGTGGATCAAGGAGTACTCGCCCATCGAGCACGTCTCCAAAGACGATCCGCCGATCGCCATGTTCTATGGCGGCGAAGTCCCGGTCGTGGGCGCATCGCCCAAAGACCCCACGCACTCGGGCATCATGGGCCTCAAGCTGGCGGAACGGCTGAAAGCCCTGGACATCGACGTGGTTCTGGTCCATCCGGGACAGCCGCATCCCCAGTACAAGAGCGCCGCCGATTACCTGATCGACCGGCTGAGCAATTGACGGTGCGTTGGGAGCAAGGCGCGGGTCAGTCGAAAACCACCAGGTAGTACGGCGTTTGGTCCGCGGCGCCGTCGAGGACGAACCGGCCGTCCGCAACGGGCAGCGTTCGTTCCGTCGGTGCCCCCTCCTGGTCGAGCACGAGCACCCGCGCCGGACCGCGGCGGCGGAGCGTCACGGCCGCTTTCACGGGCTCCATCAGCAGGGGCCCTTCTCCGGCCGCCAGCAGCCGCTTGCCGTCCGGCGAGAACTTCATGCCCGTATTGCGGGCTCGCGCCATGGCGACTACCAGCAACTGCGACGCCGCGGCCAGGGTCTCGTGGGGTCCCCGCGCGGTCACGTAGATGGCAGCGAAACGGGTTTGCGGTTCGATCGTCGCTGCGCCCAGCTCGCACGTCCGGCCGGCGGCGAAGCCCACGACGGCGTTGGTTCCCGGCGTGTCCATCGTGATGAAGCCGCCCGAGCCATCGGTCTGTTCGAACCAGTGCAGCTGCCCGTGGGCCGAGGCAAGTTGCCCCGGCCGCTGGTACGGGGACAAGTCGAAGGCGGGCGTGTCCCTGTAACGGTCGGTAAACGCAACCACGCTGCGCGCCACCGCCAGGGAGCGGGCGGAAACTTGTTGGCTGTCCAACTCCTTGTCGTCATAGCCCTGGGTCACCGTGTCGTCGAAACTCAATCGGGCCTCGAACAACGACGGGACGTGAACGTTCCGCGTCACCGTCAAGTCGGCTTGCCGGACGTCCACGCGGTGGACCTGACGGGCCACGGCGGGAAAGACGCCCAGCACCTGCGGCGCGGTCACGTCCCACCGCTCGCGGCCGATCCGGCGGCTGAAGGCGCCGTCGTCCCGGTTCTGGAACATGAACGACACGTCCCAGCCCTGCAGTCCCATCCCGTACGCGCCGAGGATCGCGGGACCTTCCACGCCCAGCTCGTTGGGGAACACGTGAATCCACTCCGACAGCATGAACGGCCGGTCGGCGACCTGCTGCAGGCCGCTGCTGAGCATGCCCGACCCGGCGCGAGCCAGCATCGAGGCGTCGGCCCGCTCGCCGCCGAAATAGTTGTGCCGGTCGATGGTGCCGGCGAGATAGTCCGCGTGCAGGTTGGCAAAGTGGCTGTACGCCCGGCCGGCCTGCCAGTTGGAACCGACGATCTCGCCTTCGTAACCGGCCTCCCGCACGGCCTGCACGTAGCGCTGGTAGAACTCGCACTGCAGCTGGTACAGGAATTGGAGCGAGTCCAGCAGCCGCTGTTTGCGAAAGGCTTGCGAGCCGTTCAGCTGCGCCGGATCCCAGAACCAGGGGTTGCCCAGCGGCAGAATGTTGTCTTTGTCCAGTTGTTCGCCGTCGGCCGGGAATCCCTCGTTGGCAAAGCAGTCGAACGCCGGCCGGCCGCCCCAGGCCGTTTCCAGGTTGGCCTGGCTGCCGTATTTCTGGCGGAGCCAGTCGCAGAATCGCCGGGCCGTTTGCCGGCGCAGCGTGGCGCTGGCCTTCAGCGGCGCCATCGACGAATAGAACAGAATGCTCTGCTCGTTGATGATCTCGATGAAGGCGACCGCCGGATCCTCGGCGTAGGTCAGCCCGGTGTGCGGGTTGCGGTGCTTCAGCAGATTGACCATCTGCAGGATCTGGAGCTGTTGCAGTTCGGGCGAGTAGTGAACCGCGCTGTGGGGCGTCTCGATCCGCGCCTCCCGGCCGCGCGGCGTGCCGAACTCTTCCAGGTAGGGCACGTACTGTCGGTCGCCCGGCCCCAGCTTCTGCGAGCCGAAGTGGGCGGACAATTTGACGTAGATGCCGGCCTGTTTGAATTGGGCGACCTGGTAATCCATCCGCGCCAGACCTTCCGCATCGAACTCGACGAAGCTGTCCTCCGCCTGAATGCCGGCCCAGCCGGGTCCGTCCGCGTACTTGTGCAGCCGAACCGCGTTGATGCCGTACCGGGCGTAGAACGCGGCCCGTTTTTCGGCTAGCGACTTGTCCGGTGCGCACGCTTGGTAGCACAGGTTCAGCCCCCACAGCTTGATCGGCCGGCCGTCGTAGATCAGTTGGCCCTCGCGGCGGACGATGCGCCCGCGCTTGCCCGCCGGCCGTTCGAGCCAGTCCTGCATCCCGATCACGCTTCCAGTTCCAGCGCCTGACGCTGTCCAGGCATACCACGTGTCGATGCCGGGCTCGTCGGGCATCTCGGCCACGCTCGGGTACCACTGGATCGTCTCCGGCAGTTCGACCGTCATGGCCAATCGCGGCGGTCGGCCGCCGCGGAGACGGTCCTTCGCCAAGACGATGCGGGCCGGGCCGTCCGAGCCGATTTCACAGGGCGGATCGAAACGCAGGAGCGTGACGCCGCCGCGAGCGTCCGTCATCCGCACCGCGTCCACCTGGCTGCCCAGCCCCCGGCGCTCGAAAGGACAACGTACTGCCGCCTGACGCCCTTCCGTGCGGACCAGCACGTCGCGGCCGTGAAACGTCTTGCCGGGAGTCAGCTCCACAACGACGCAAGTCAAGTCGGTATCTGCCTCGGCCTGCAATTCGTACTGGAACATCAGTTGCCGGGGAGCCGGACGCTCGGCTCGAAAGCCGACGCGGAACGGCACGCCAGTGCCGCCCATTTTGGCCGACAACTGGCCGACCGCGGCTGCTCCTTCGCTCCGCGTCTCGCCGTGAAGCCCGGTCCAACTCCATTTCGGCCCCCAGGCAATCACGTTGAATTTCAAGTAGTCCTCGCCTTGGCGGCTCACGATCACCTCCGCTCCGCCACTGGCGAAGGCGGCAAACGGCATCGGCTCGGCGGCCGCAGAAATCGAAGGAACGAGCAGGATCGCGATGGCCACCAGCGCGGCACGCGTGCCCGTCGACGCCGACGCCCTGGGCGTCACGGCAGTGCCTCGGTGCAACGGGACTCTGTTCATGGTTCTGCCAGTGGAAATGGAGTTGGAAACAGGTTGCGCGTTTTGGGAGCCGGTCGCGCATTTCGGGAACCGGTTGCGTGTTTGGACGGCGCTGCGCACGACTCGATTGTGATGATCGTGATGGTTCCAAGTGTAGTCGGTCACGGCGCGGCTGGCGAGGGTGTGGGCGGCACGAGCGTTTGCCTTGTCCGTCGTCCTGAGCGACCGGTCCGGCGGGTTTGCGGCCACGCGGTGACGACGCAGTTTCTGTGACCCTCTTGCTTCCCGAATTTGCGACGTTCGTACGAGAGCGGTCACGTACCGTCTGGGCGGCTCGGCCGACGAGCCCGCGACCGCGGGTGATCGCCAGGCCGTTCAGGCGGACTTCACCCGTCGTCGGCCCCGGCATTCTGATCCAATGTCGGCCGTCGTCTTGATCCGGCCGCCGGGCTGAGGATAATGGGGCGTCTTGCGACGTTTTCCGCTGAGGAGCGGTCGCCGGAAAAGACCCCGCGTTTTCGCAGACACCGGCTTCTTGCGATGTCCGCAGCGTGCGTGCATCGCGCAGGGAAGGGGCTCGAAAACCGACGTTCCGGACACGGGACACTGAAACCTAATTCCAAGGGAGAAGATCTGCATGGCCCACGAAGTAACGCTGATCACGGGTGACGGAACGGGACCGGAATTGGCCGAGGCGGCGCGGCGCTGCATCGACGCCACGGGAGTCGCCATCGACTGGGACGTCCAGGAGGCGGGCATCGACGTCATGGAGCGTACGGGGAGCCCCATCCCGGACGGCGTGCTGGAGAGTGTCCGACGCACCAAGTGCGCCCTGAAAGCCCCCATCACGACTCCGATCGGAACGGGTTTCCGCAGCATCAACGTGTTCCTGCGGCAGGAATTGGGGCTGTTTGCCTGCATCCGTCCCTGCAAGCACTATCCGGGCGTGCGCACGTTCTTCGAGCATCTGGGCGTGGACCTTGTCATCGTGCGAGAGAACACGGAGGACTTGTACGCGGGCGTCGAATTCCAAGCCGGCCAGGAGGAGACGGCCCGGCTGATCGAGTTCATCAACGGCTTGCCGTCGGACCGCAAGATCAAAACGCCTGCGAATCTGACCGGCGTTTCCATCAAGCCGATCAGTGTGCCGGGCACGGAACGCATCGTCCGCTGCGCGTTCGACTATGCCCGCGCCAACGGCCGCAAGAAAGTCACCGCGGTCCACAAAGCGAACATCATGAAGCACACCGACGGCCTGTTCCTGGCGACCTCGCGACAGGTCGCCAAGGACTATCCGGACATCGAATTCGAAGACCGGATTGTGGACAACATGTGCATGCAGCTGACGCAGAAACCGGAATTGTACGACGTGCTCGTGCTGCCCAACTTGTACGGCGACATCCTCAGCGACCTGGGCGCCGGCCTGGTGGGCGGCTTGGGGGTCGCGCCCGGCGCGAACGTCGGGCCGAACGGCGCGGTTTTCGAGGCCACGCACGGCAGCGCGCCCAAGTACAAGGGGCAGAACAAGGTCAATCCGACCGCCGTGATCTTGTCCGGCATGTTGATGCTGCGTCATCTGGGCGAGGTGGAGGCGGCGAACCGTTTGGAGCAGGCCGTCGCCGCGGTGATCGCCGAAGGCAAGTCCGTGACGTACGACCTGAAACCGCACCGCGACGATCCGACCGCCGTAGGAACCCGCGAAATGGCCGAGGCGATCTGTGCGCGTCTGGCGTGACGGGGCCTGTCGGCGTTCTGGAGTGCGGCGCCTTGTCGCCGCTTTGGCGGAACACCAGCGGCGTTGCGGACCCAGACCCGTTGGACAGGCGGAACTCCAAGTGCCCGATGCGACGTCGCGTCGGTTCCAAAGCGGCGACAGGGCGCCGCACTCCAAAAGAAATGGAGCTTTCAGGTGAACTCGGCGGGTTTTCGAGAACTGGTCAGCGGACGGCGGCACGGGTGGCTGCCCAGCCTGTTGCGCGGGGTGCTGGCGGTCGCCGCCTGGCTGTACGCACTGGTCGTCGCAGCCCGGAACGCCTGCTATGACTGGCCAGTGGCGAAGGTCGAACGGGTTGCCGTGCCGGTGGTGAGCGTCGGCAATCTGACGCTGGGCGGGACCGGCAAGACGCCGCTGGTCGCTTGGCTGGTGCGTTGGTACCAGTCGCGCGGCGTCGCCGCGGCGATCGTCAGCCGCGGCTACAAAGCGGCCGCCGGGATGCCGAACGACGAAGCCGTGGAACTGGGCAGCATGCTTCCGGACACGCCGCACGTCCAGAACCCGCGGCGAGTCGTGGCGGCGGGACAGGCGATCCGCGAGCACGGCGCCCAGTTGATCGTGCTGGACGACGCGTTCCAGCATCGCCGACTCCAGCGCGACTTGGACATCGTGCTGCTGGACGCCCTGGAGCCGTTTGGGTACGAGCGTGTTTTTCCTCGCGGCATGTTGCGCGAGCCGATCTCCGGTTTGCAGCGGGCCGATGTGGTGGTTCTGTCGCGCAGCGAGGCCATCGACGATTCGCAGCGGGAGGCGATTCGGGAGCGGGTCCGGCGACTTGCGCCGCGGGCGATTTGGCTGGAAATCGCACAACGGCCCAGCGGGTTGTTGTCGGCCGAGGACGTGCGCGGCGACGCGCGTCAACTGGCAGGCCGGCGGGTGGCCGCCTTCTGCGGGATCGGCAACCCGGCAGGCTTTCGCCATACGCTGCACCGCCTTGGATGCCAGCTGATCGGCTTCCGAGAATTTCCGGACCACCACCGGTACACGTGGGCGGACATCGCCTCGCTGTGCCGTTGGGTGGAGGAACTGGACGACCCGGCAGCCGTGTTGTGTACGCACAAGGATTTGGTCAAAATCAACATCGACCAACTGGAGTCCGTGCCCCTGTGGGCATTGACGATCGATTTGGAAATCACCGTCGGCCGGGAGGCGTTCGAGCAACAGTTAGGTAGACTGATCGCCGGCTGACGACCGCAGTAACTCGAAAACAATCTTTCCGAGGCAACTTATGTCACGACCACGCGTTTCTGGAATCGAATTGATCGAGACGCCCCAATTGGCGATGGAGTACGACTCGCTGGACCGCACGGAGGACGTCCACGGTTTCGTGGCCGATCTGCTCGCCGCAGGCGGAGGCGGCGATCTGCTGGATCTGGGCACGGGCACGGCGCAAATCCCCGTCGAACTGTGTCGGCAGGGCTACGAGGGGCGGATCATGGCGGCCGATCTGTCCGTGAGCATGTTGGAGATGGCCCGCTTGAACATCGAGATCGCCAGTGTGATCGACCGCGTCCAACTGGCCCAGGCGGACGCCACGGATATGCTGTTTGCCGACGCCTACTTCGACTGTGTCGCATGCCACGACACGCTGCACCAGTTCGCGGATCCCCTGCCCGTTCTGCAGGGCTGTCTGCGCGTGCTGCGGCCTGGCGGCCTGTTGTTCTGCCGCGATTGGCTGCGGCCGGACAGCGAGGAAGCGTTCGAGCAGGCCGTCCAGGCCTGTGCGGACTCGGCCAACGAAGCGCAGCGTCAGCTGTTCGAGGCGTCCCTCCGCGCGGCGTTCACGCTGGACGAAGTCCGCCAATTCGTCGCGCAACTGGGCTACCCGGCCGACACGGTCCAGGCGACCGACGAGCGGCGTTGGACGTGGAGCGTCCGGAAGCCGGCCGCGGCGGACGAGCAAACAGACGTGACGACGGCCCCCTGACGCGGCCGACGTCGGCAAACAAGGCCCGGCGGAGCACGCGACAGGTTTTCGCAGTCCAACCGGCGGTTAGAACTGAGGTAGTCCTGCCATGAGAGCTTTGACCCTGTCTTTCTACGTCGCGCTCGTCGCACTCGTCGGCGCCGTCCAGGTCCAGGCGGCCGAGAAGCCCAACATCGTCCTGGTCATCACCGACGACCAGGGCTACGGCGATCTGGGCTGCACGGGCAACCCGGTCATCCAGACGCCGAATTTGGACGCCCTGGCGGCCGAGTCGTCGCAATTGACCGACTATCACGTCGCCCCGACCTGTTCGCCCACGCGAGCGGCCCTGCAGACCGGGCACTGGACGGACCGGACGGGCGTCTGGCACACGGTCAACGGACGCTCGATGCTCCGCGAGAATGAGATCACCTTGGGACAACTCTTGAAGGACCACGGCTACGCGACCGGCATGTTTGGCAAGTGGCATCTGGGCGACAATTTTCCCTACCGCGCCGAGGACCGCGGCTTTACCGAAGTCTACCGTCACGGCGGCGGCGGCGTGGGGCAGACGCCCGACCTGTGGGACAACGCCTACTTCGACGGCCATTACTTTCACAACGGCCAGGTCGTTGCCGCCCGCGGCTTCTGCACGGACGTGTTCTTTGAACAGGCGCGGCGGTTCATTCGGCAGTGCGTCCGGCAGCGGCAGCCCTTCCTGGCGTACATCGCCCCCAACGCACCGCACGGTCCGTTGCACGCGCCGCAGGAGTATCTGGACTTGTACGCCGGGCAGGACAAGCCGATCGCTGCGTTTTACGCCATGATCACCAATATCGACCGCAACGTGGGCAAGACCCGCGACTTGCTGCGGGAATTGGGGATCGCCCGCAATACGGTTTTCATCTTCACCACCGACAACGGCACGGCGACCGGGGCGCGGGTCTTCAACGCGGGGATGCGCGGCGCGAAGGGCAGCGAGTACGACGGCGGCCACCGCGTGCCGTTTTTCTGCCACTGGCCGGAGGCAGGCTGGGACCAAAAGCACGTCAACGATACGCTTTGCCACGCCGTCGACCTCGTGCCCACGCTGCTGGACATCACGGGAGCCAGGCTTCCCGACGGAGTAAAACTCGATGGCTTCTCGATTCGCCCCCTGTTGGCCCCCGGCGTTGACGCCGACTGGCCCGACCGCTTTCTGGTCACCGATTCGCAGCGCGTCCGCGATCCGATCAAGTGGAAACAGACGGCGGTCATGTCTCAGCAGTGGCGACTGGTCAACGGCAAAGAACTGTACGCGATCAAGACCGATCCGGGCCAGCAGCACGACGTGGCGGACCAGCATCCGGAGCAGGTCGCAAAAATGCGAGCCTTTTACGACGCCTGGTGGGCGGAATTGGAGCCGACCTTTGCCCAGACCACCGAGATCTACCTGGGCCATCCCGATCATCCGCTGGTGTATCTGACCGGTCACGATTGGATCCAGGAGGCGCTTCCGCCGTGGAACCAGCAGCACATCCGGCGGGCGTACGGCCTGCCCGGCATGATGCCGAAATCGCCCCGAGCAAAGGCCAAGGCAAACGTTCCGACGCAGGGCGCGGCAGTCAAGGCGGTGCATCAAGGCCATTGGGCCGTTCAGGTCGTGCGGGCGGGGCGCTACGAAATCAGTCTCCGCCGCTGGCCGGTTGAGGCGGATCAACCGATCACGGCGGGGCTGCCGGCAGGGGCGGACGTGCCCGGCGCGGATCGGGCCTTCCGGGCTCACGAGGGCGTCGCCATCGACGTAGTCCGCGCCGCGCTGCGGGTGGACGGCCGGGAGTTGGCGAGCCAACCGGTGTCCGCCGGCGACGTCCAGATTACGTTCGCGGCGGAGTTGACCGCCGGCTCGCACCAGCTCGCGCCGGTCTTCATCACCGCCGGCGGCGATGAACTGGGAGCGTACTACGCCATCGTCGAGTCCGGGCGTTAACCGTTTGTTGAAAGAAGGCGCGGTGCATCGCCCAGACCGTTTTACGGAGCCCCGATGTTGACGCTCGAACAGGAAACGCCGGAAACCGCTTTGTGGGAGTTCGTGCCGCTGGCCAGCTACGGCGTGCCGGCCCTGCCCGCTCGCAGTGCCGCGCGAAACGCCTGGATTTCGTTCAAGCGGGTTTTTTGGCGTACGGACCAGGGAACTGAGGCGCCAATCAAACAGGAGGCAAACCTGCGCGCCCTGTCGCAGGTGCGTCTGCAGCACCTGTTTCGGCCTCTGGATTGGCACGCTGCCGCGGCGGCGCTGGACCAGTTGCTGGGCGATTGGTGGGCGGCCGATGAGCCCGAACCGCCGGTGAAGTTCATCATCGGCCAGCCTCACGGCGGTCATCGTGAGATCGTCCGACGGTGGGGAGAACGCCGTCAGGCGGCGCAGATCGCGACACCTTCCTGCGAGCAGATTCTGGCCCGCGACCAGCACTGGTTCGACGACGGCCCGCCAACTGGCGAACGCTGGGTCCTGCCGGGCCTGGAACACTGCTACCTGCGCCATGCCAACGGCCTGGACCTGGTGCGTCGACTGTTCCAACGCGCGGAGAGCGGGCGGTTGGGCAGGGGGGTGATCGGCTGCGACAGCTGGGCCTGGGCCTACCTGCAACGCGTCTGGCCGGTGCCTCGTCCCGACGCGTTGACGCTGCAGGCCTTTGACGGTCCCCGCCTGGCCCGGCTCCTTTCCCGCCTGACCGTCTCGCCGGCTGGCGGCCGCGTCCGTTTTCGCCATGCCGTCACCGGCAACGACATCCTCATCGTGCCTGCGGAGCAGGAGCGGTTCGGACCGGAGATCGTCCAGTTGGCCGCACATTGCCGTGGCAACGTGGGCGTGGCCCTGCGGCACTGGCGCGAGCGTCTGTGCTGCGAACCCGATGCCGACGCGTCCAAACCGAACGGCCGCGAGGCGCTGCCCCGCACCGACGAGCAAACCGGGGAGCAAACCGGGGAGCAAGCGGAGGAAAGCGTCTGGGTGGCAGCCGAGTTGACGGCTCCCGTTTTGCCGCTTGGGAGCGAAGACGATTTTGCCCTCGTGTTGCACGCCTTGCTGTTGCACGGCGGCCTCCCCGAAGCGTTGCTGCCCGACTTGCTGCCCCTCTCGCCGCCGCTTTGCGCAGCGCTTCTGTACAGGCTGCGCAACGCCGGATTCGTCGAATTTGGGGAAGGCCGGTGGCACGTCGCGGTACTGGCCTATGCGGCGGTGCGCGATCTGCTGCGTCGGCGCGACTATCTGGTGGACGGTTTCTGAAACACGCGGAGGCCCGAGCATGGCGCCGGAGACCCAAGTAACGCAGATCTTCAAACGCCTGGATTCCGCGGCGGCCTTGGAACTTGTCGCCATCGTCGCGGGGGCGACCCTGATGATCATCGTCGTTCAGCGTCTGATGCGCTGGATTGGCAATCGTCTGCAGGGGTCGAAACGGCTCACCCTGCTGGCCCTCGTGCCCCTGATCCGCCTAGTCATCATTTTGGCGGCTGCGGCGGTCATCGTCCCGCTGCTGATCGAACCGTCGCTCCAGAACATGGTGGCCCTGCTCAGCATCGTTGGCGTGGCGTTGGGCTTTGCGTTGAAGGACTATGCCAGCAGCCTGATCGCCGGCATCGTGGCGATAGGCGAACGAGACTATCGGAACGGCGATTGGGTCAAGTTGGAAGACGTCTATGGCGAGGTGCGGCACGTGGGTTTGCGGACGCTCGAAGTCGTGACGCCCGACGACGACCGGGTGTTGATTCCGCACGCCCTGTTGTGGAGCCAGGCTGTCTCCAATTCCAACAACGGCGACGCCCGGCTGCAATGCACGGCCGACTTTTTCGTGCATCCACAACACGACAGCCACGCGGCGCGGCAGGCGCTGGAAGACGTCGCGTTGACCAGTCCCTACCTGTACTTCGACAAGCCCGTTGCCGTGGTCGTGAACGAAAAACCCTGGGGGACACACTACCGGCTGAAGGCTTATCCGGTCGACGCGTCCCAGCAGTTCCGCTTCCTCACCGATCTGACCGTCCGAGGAAAGACCGCTTTAAGCGAGTTAGGCGTCCCCTTTGCTGTGGCCCCGGCCGTGCAATTCGGCGACTGAGGGAGATGCGCACATCGTGCAACCAGAGACGTTATACTAGGGGTTCAAGTCTACGGGCAGCCGGCAGCCACGGCGTGCCAAGTGGCGCAACCGGGCCGCTGCTTCCGAGGCGAAACGACAACCTGGACCGTACCGCACTTTGATCCGGAGAACCATCCCATGCTCGCCTGCCCCCGCAACCGCCAACTCGCGTTCGTCTTCCCGGCCCTTGCGATCCTTGTTGCCGGCCAAGGCAACTTGGCGCTGGCTGGCCCGGCGTCTCGCCCCAACATCCTGTTTATCCTGGTGGACGACCAGTCACCCTTCGATCTGAAAGTCTACGATCCGAAGTCGCCGTTGCAGACGCCGAACCTGGACCGGCTGGCGGCGGAGGGCATGGTCTTGGACGGCGCCTATCACATGGGGTCGTTCTCCGGCGCCGTCTGTTCGCCGTCGCGGCACATGATCATGAGCGGCCGCACGGTGTGGCGACTGCCCAACGCACCCGGCGCGCTGCGTCAGGGCAAATGCCCCGCGGATCTGGAGCGGAACACGCTGGCCGCCGTCTTCAACCGGGCCGGCTATGCGACGATGCGCACCTGCAAGGTCGGCAACAGCTACGAGGCGGCGAACAAACAGTTCCAGGTCCGCCACGATGCGACAAAACGCGGCGGCGACGACGAGTCGGGCAGCGCGTGGCACGCCGCACAGGTGCTGAATTACCTCCGGGACCGCGAGGCGGCGAAGGACACGCGTCCGTTCCTGATCTACTACGGCTTCTCCCATCCCCACGACACGCGCGACGGCAAGCCCGAACTGCTGGCCAAGTACGGCGCAGTCAATCACGCGGACCGTCAAACGCTGCCGCCGGCCCACCCCAAGCAACCGCCGCTGCCGCCGAACTACCTGCCCGCCCACCCCTTTCGGCACGGCCACGATGACGTGCGTGACGAAGTCGCGGTCAGCGGCGTGTGGGACCGCCGCGACGAGGTGACGATCCGCAACGAGTTGGGACGCGAGTTCGCCTGCAGCGAGAACATCGACATCCAGATCGGCCGCGTGCTCGACCGCCTGCGGGCGATGGGCGAGTTGGACAACACCTATGTCCTCTACACCGCCGACCACGGCATCGCGATCGGCCGGCACGGGTTGCAGGGCAAGCAGAACCTGTACCAGCACACGTGGCGCGTGCCGTTGCTGGCCAAGGGCCCCGGCATCCGGCCCGGTTCGCGCGCCGAGGGCAACGTCTACCTGCTGGACGTGCTCGCCACGCTCTGCGACCTGGCGGGAATTCAACCGCCCGCGACCAACGACGGGCTCAGTTTCAAGCCCGTGTTGGAGGGCCAGCGGCAAACGGTCCGCGACGTAATGTACGGTGTGTACAGCGGCGGTTCCAAGCCCGGCATGCGGTCCGTCAAGCGGGGCGACTGGAAACTCCTGCTGTACGACGCTTACGTCGGCCAATCGCGCCACGTGCAACTGTTTAACCTCGCCGACAACCCGGAGGAATTCCTCATCGAGCATCAAGCTCCAAAGGTGACCGCGCTGACCGGCGTCACGCCCGCCCGGCACCAGGTCAATCTGGCGGGCGATCCGGCGTATGCGGGAAAGTTGAAGGAGATGCAGGACCTGCTGCTGGCCGAGATGCGCCGCCAGGAGGATCCGTGGCGTCTGTGGAACCAGCCCGACGACGGACTGCCCCCGGTCCCGCCTCCGGTGCCGCCCAAGAGCAAGGCCAAGAAGGCGAAACCGCAGGCTACGATCAACCTCAGCCCGAAAAGGTGACCGTGATGAAGGACTTCCTGTTTGCTGCGGTGCTTCTGGCTGCCGGCAGCGGTTCGGCGGCTGCGGCCGACAGGCCGAACTTTCTGCTGATTTTCACCGACGACCACGGCTACGGCGACGTGTCGACGTACCACAAGTCGGACGTGCGCACGCCGAACATTGACCGCCTGGCCGCCGACGGGATGCTGTTCACCACGATGCGGGCCAACTGCACCGTCTGCTCGCCGTCACGGGCTGCGCTGCTGACCGGGCGCTATCCGGACCGGGTCGGTGTGCCGGGCGTCATCCGCACGCACGCGGAGAACTCCTGGGGCTACCTCGCTCCCGGCGTGCCGACGCTCGCCGATGAATTGAAGCGGGCCGGCTATCACACGGCGATCGTCGGCAAATGGCATTTGGGCCTCAAATCGCCCAACACGCCGAACGAGCGGGGCTTCGATTTCTTTCACGGCTTCCTCGGCGATATGATGGACAGCTACACCACGCACCTGCGGCACGGGAACAACTACCTCCGTCGCAACGGAGAGACGATCGAGGCACAGGGCCATGCCACCGACTTGTTCACCGCCTGGGCGGCGGAGTACCTGCGCGAACGCGCCCAGGACAAGCGTCAGCCGTTCTTCCTGTACTTGGCCTACAACGCGCCGCATTTTCCGATCGAGCCGCCGCAGGAGTGGCTGGCGAAGGTCCGGGCGCGGGCGCCGCAGTTGGACGACAAGCGGACCAAGAACGTCGCCTTGGTCGAGCATCTGGACGATAGCATCGGCCGCGTGCTGGCCGCGCTGCGCGACGCGGGCCTGGAGCAGAACACGCTGGTCGCATTCAGCGCCGACAACGGCGGCTCGCTGCCCCATGCCCAGAACAACGATCCGTGGCGAGGCGGCAAACAAAGCCACCACGACGGCGGCCTGCGCGTGCCCTTCATGGTCCGCTGGCCAGGCCACATCCAGCCCGGCTCGCGCAGCGATTACGCCGGACTGAACTTCGACCTGTTCCCGACTTTCTTGGAACTGGCCGGCGTCAGGCCCGCCGCGGACCTCGACGCGGTCAGCCTCGTGCCGGTGCTGAAAGGCGGCACAATCACGGCCGATTCGCGTCTGCTGTACTTTGTGCGCCGCGAAGGCGGACTGGCCTACGGCGGCAAGAGCTACGAGGCGATCATCCGCGGGGAGTGGAAGTTGCTGCAGAACGATCCCTACAGTCCGCTGGAACTGTACAATCTCAAAAACGATCCGCAGGAGCAGGAAGACCTCGCGGCGAAGCAAAGAAAGGTCTTTGCTGAACTCGCCGCCGCCCTGCGGGCGCACATCCAGCGCGGCGGCGGGACGCCCTGGCAAGACGCATCTTTGCGCGACGGGAGCAGACCGACGCAAGGAGGCGGCGGATGACGCTCGGAGCTAGTCAAGGGCGGTTCCAAATCCAAGAGGAACCCTGAACGGCCAGAAAACGGCAAATCTTACCGGTCAGCGTCAATCGATGGTGCTCGCCGAGAACCCGATGACAGCACCATTCCGGACTGCGTCCTGTTCTTTGCCGGCGGAGCACGCTATAATCCGCCGACGAGGATAGGGAGGCGGCGACGTTGGCGCAAAAAAAATGAGGACTCTTGCTCGCCGCTGCAAGAGTCCTCGATGGTTGGCTGACCGGACCTGATGTGTATCAGTGTCCGGAGACCCACAGCCGTGTATGGGTATCGGGCGGCACCGCCCAGAGACTTGAGACCAGCCTGACCGGCGTCGCGAAATCACTGTTCCCCGGACACATTCCATTCGCGTCTTAACACCCGTGACGGATTTAACCGGACAATCATGACCCAAACCGCCAAATTAGCTCTGGAAGACGGAACCGTATTCGTCGGGCAAGCGTTCGGCGCTTGCGGCGAAATGGATGGTGAGGTGGTGTTCAACACCTCGATGACCGGGTATCAGGAGATTCTGACTGACCCCAGCTACCGCGGCCAGATCGTTACGATGACGTACCCGGAAATTGGGAACTACGGCGTCAACGAGGCGGACGTCGAGAGCCACAAGCCGCATCTGGCCGGTTTCATCGTACGGGAAAGCAGTCGGATCGCGAGCAACTTTCGCGCTCAGGGCGAGTTGAACGACTATCTCGAAAGACACGGCGTCGTCGGCTTGGCCGGCATCGATACGCGTTCGCTGGTACGACGCATCCGCACGTTCGGCGCGATGAAGGGGGTTCTGTCCACGACGGATCTGGACGCCGACAGTCTCGTGGCCAAGGCGAAAGCGAGCCCGGGGTTGGTGGGGCGGGACCTGGTCCGGGAAGTAGTGCCCGCGGAAGCCAGGGTTTGGGACGAACCGCTGAGCGACTGGGCGCGGCTGCAACCCCAAGATCACGGCGAGCGTACCGGCTGCAACGAAAAGCACGTCGTCGCGCTGGATTACGGGATGAAGTGGAACATCGCTCGGCATCTCCGCGACTTGGGCTGCCGCGTGACTATTCTGCCGGGCACCGCGACGGCTCAGGACGTGTTGGCGCGGGCTCCCGACGGCGTATTTCTATCCAACGGTCCCGGCGATCCGGAACCGTTGCAGTATGCCATCGAAACAATCCGGGGACTGCTGGGCAAGAAGCCGATCTTCGGGATCTGCCTGGGCCATCAGCTGTTCGGACTGGCCTGCGGCGTGAAGACGTTCAAGCTCAAGTTCGGTCACCGCGGAGCCAACCAACCGGTGCTGAATGTCTTGTCGGGCAACGTGGAAATCACCGCTCAGAATCACGGATTTGCCGTGCAGGAAGAGTCCCTTCCTGCCGACCTGGAAATCACGCACCGCAACTTGAACGACAATACCGTGGCCGGGATGCGGCACCGGCGTCTGCCGGCGTTCAGCGTCCAGTACCACCCCGAGGCGTCTGCTGGGCCGCACGACAGCCGGTATCTGTTCGAGCAGTTCCGGGCGATGCTCTGACGGCCCTCCCGTTACGGCTGGGGCTTGTCCTGATTGAGGAACTCGCTCACGGTCCTGGGCCTGGCAGGCTTTTCTTCTTCGCCGGAAAACCAGCTGGAAAAGAACGACTTCTTCTCTTCTTCCTTCTTTTTGACGCCGAATCGGCTCCGGACACTGTCGTAGCCCTGCGGTTTGTCGGTGGCCTTGTCGTTGTCCCAGAACGTGAGGGTATCCGTGGTTTTCTCGAACATCGACTTCGTTTCCCGAGAGAACTTTTCCCAGGCCGATGGCTCCGTGGTCCGCTTCTTCTTTGTCTCCCCCGAGGTCGGCCACAGCGAAGGCAGCTTAAATCCGCTCGGCGATTTCGACGAACTCGCCGCCGGCTTCGAGGCCACCGTCTTGGCGAACGGATTCCAGTTGAATCCCGACTTGGTTTCGCCCCAGGCATGAACCGAAGTCAGGGCATACGCCAAACACGCGACAACGAGGGTCCAACGAGTCTGGTTCACGCTAGCAGCTCCTTGACTTAAGACCAGATTGCAGCGCACTTGATCGGACAGGCCGAAGACTAAAGCCCCCGGCGAAAGGGCGGGGAGTGTCGCAGATCGCGGCGAGAACGTCCAGATCACTTCTCTCGTCCCCCGTCACGCAGAGACCACTGCTGCCAAGTGCTCACGCAAAGCGACGGAGGGCAGAATGCCGGTTTGGCGATGGGACGAGGTTAGACGTGGGAGGCGGGCTCGCCAGAATCGCGAGTTTTCTTGTCTTGGGGGAAGATTTCTTCCGACTGAGGCCCGTCTGGGCAGGGCAGCGTGTACGACTTTGCGACCCTTCCCGTGAGACCGTGTGGCAAGAAACGACCAGAGCGAGCGTCTGAAACCCGGAAGGCCAGGAATCGTCAACTCGCTCTGGACGCTCTGCGGACCCGTGGTTTTCAGCGAAAAAGTGCCTCTCTTCTCCGTTACGGCCCAAGTAGGTCACTGCCTCAGAATTGTAAGCCTATGCTATGTAGACATTTACAACTTCGGTTCCGAAAGGGGCGGCTGACCATCACAAGCAAACGTTGCCTCTTGCTCCGTGCCGGCCCCAGCACCTTTCAAGCCCTCAGAGGCGAGTGACCGACCAACCTATGTGCAATCGTCGTGCCGTCTGTTACGATGATGCATCCTGAACTTCGTCAGATTGGGTTAGCTTGGCAAAAGAAGGAAAAATTTGCTCCTAAACCGCACTGCTAGGTATACTTAAGAGTTGGATTCCGAAAGCGGGTTGGCATCGGAGCGCCGATGCGCATGCCACCCGCTCAGTTCGCCCGACAACTAGGACAGGGTTCCCTGCCTGTCGCTTCAGGGAGGCACACGTCGCTTGCCATGTTCCACCACCGAACGTTCTTACTCGTCGTTTTCGCAGTCGGGGTCCTGACTGGACAGCAAACGGACGTCCGAGCACAGACCATAAGGAAGTTGGCGAGCGGCATCTTGACCGTCATCCCGCCGGAACCGCACGAGCACGAGACTTTCCAGGGGCCTCTGCCGCTGTCGAACGTCTCAAAGCTCGATTGGACTCCGCATTTTACGCCCAAGACGGAAACGCTTCGGCAGAAGTCCGCTCAGGTCGTCCTTCGGCACAACATCTGGAACTTGGAGTTGGCCTTCAAGCCGTTGCGGATGGTCTATGTGGACATCCCTCAGCCCACAGGAAAGATGCAGCGGAAGCTGATTTGGTACATGGTTTATCGTGTGCGGAACCTGGGCGGCCACCTGACGCCCGCACGAGCCGAGGACAAGACCTACAAGCCGGAACCCGTGGACGAAGTGCTGAATTTCGGTGGTGCCGAACCGGCCAATTCGGTCCGCTTTTTTCCGCATTTTGTGTTGGAAAGCACAGAAGTCGGCAAGGCATATTTGGATCGAATTATCCCGGCTGCAGTTCCGGTGATTCAGTTGCGAGAGATGCGTGGCGCGAGGCTCTTGAATTCGGTGGAAATCACCCAAGTATCGATCCCCGTCGTGGCCCGTGAAGATGGGCCCGGCGTGTGGGGCGTGGTGACCTGGGAAGACGTGGATCCGGGGATCGACTTCTTCTCGATCTTCGTTCAGGGTCTGACGAACGCCTTCCGCCTGGAACCGGCGACGACGGGAGGCGTGACGCAGCGGCTGAAGACGCTGCAATTGAACTTCTGGCGCCCGGGCGACACAGAGGATGAGCATGAGGGCGAAATCAAGTACGGCGTGCCTGCCGTGACCGATCCTGCGGAACAAGCTGCGATTTGTACCCGCTACAACATTCCGCGACGGGTTGATTATCTTTGGATTTACCGTTAGAACTACGGCTTCCTGAAGCAACGAGAGTTCGATGGTTCTAGCTAAGTGGGTGCGCAATGGCTCATAAAAAAGGTCAAGGTTCAACTCGAAACGGCCGCGATTCCAACGCCCAACGGCGCGGGGTAAAGCGTTTTGGTGGCCAGACAGTAAGGTCCGGCAATATCCTGGTCCGTCAAGTCGGCACACGGTTTCGTGCTGGGCGCGGGGTCGGCATGGGGAATGACTACACCCTGTTTGCCCTGGTGGACGGCGTCGTCCAGTTCGATTGCGAGGGGCGGCGAGTGAACGTCGTGCCCAGCAACTGAGCCTGCCGTCGGTTCGCGGTGGAAAGAGCGTTTTCGAGGACGCCCGGTTGGGCGTCCTTTTTTTTCCAGGACCGGACTGCGAGTTCTCCATGTTCGTCGACCGCGTCGAGATTGAGGTTCAGGCGGGTGACGGCGGCTCAGGCTGCATGAGTTTTCGTCGCGAGAAGTACGTTCCGCATGGGGGGCCCGATGGCGGCGACGGGGGCGATGGGGGCAGCGTCGTGGTGATCGCTCGCGAAGGTGTGGACAGCCTCACCAAGCTGGCGCATCGCAGATCGTGGAGGGCCGAACGGGGCGGCCGCGGCGAGGGGGCAAACCGGCACGGCCGCAGCGGTCAGGATTTGACGATCCTCGTTCCGCCCGGAACCATCGTGATCGATGCGGAAAACCAGTTCGTGCTCAAAGACTTGACCCGAAACGAGGAACGCTTTGTGGCCGCGCGCGGCGGCAAGGGAGGCTGGGGCAACGCGCATTTCAAGTCGTCCACCAATCAGGCGCCGCGCGAATTCACGGAAGGCGAAAAGGGCGAGCGGCGCCGGCTGATCTTCGAGCTGAAAGTGATTGCCGACGTGGGCCTGCTGGGCAAGCCGAACGCGGGCAAGAGCACGCTGCTCAGTCGGTTGTCGAAAGCTCGGCCAGCCATCGCCGCTTATCCGTTCACCACCAAGCATCCGAACTTGGGACGCGTCCAAATCGATCTCGACCGATCGTTTGTCATGGCCGACATTCCGGGCCTGATCGAGGGCGCCCACACGGGCGTCGGCCTGGGCCTGGAGTTTCTGCGGCACGTGGAACGAGCCGGGATTCTGGTCCACCTGATCGAACCCTGTCCGTCGGACGGCACCGACGCGCTCGACAATTATCGAACGATCCGCAACGAGTTGCGACAGTACAACGAACGGCTATGCACACGTCCCGAGCTCGTCGTGGTCACCAAGTGCGAATTGCCTGGAGCGGCCGAAGTCCGCCAGCGCTTGGTCGAGGAACTTCAGCGAGAAGTCCTCCTGATCTCAGCCGTGACCGGCCAAGGACTGAACCAGTTGACGGCGGCAATCGTCCGTCGCATGGCGGGCGGCGAGGAGGAGAACGATACAGCCCCGGCGTTGGCGCACCCGCCGGGCTCTTGAATCCGGCCTTTGCCGTCGCGTTTTGCCGCCAGGATTGCGGCCGGCGCGGCGATCCGGGCGGCGACGCACGTCAGGGAGCCGGTTCTTTTTTCCCGGGCTTGCTGCTGAAGTCCGCGTCCGCGGCGAGGCCGGCGATGGGCTTGCCGTCCAGACCGACGAGGCGGGCGCAAGCCTGCCAGCCGCCTTGGCCTTGGGTGACTTTCAGCATCAGCAGGTTGGCACCCTTTCGGAGGTGAATCGAAGCGGTGTCCTGGTTGGGAACCGCGCCGCGGTCCGTGTTGTTTGCGTGGACGACGACGCCGTTCAGCCAGGCCTTGACACCGTCGTCGCTGCCGAGCAAGAGGAGGGCATCGCCATCCTGCGGCGCGAGGACGTGGGTCTTCAAATAGGCGACGCAATCGGTTTGTCCGGGAAAGACGATCCACAGATTGACCATGTCGGCAGGCGGCACGGGCTGCCAGGACACTGCTTGGCCTTGTTTTTCGGGGCCGAATTCGATCGCGAAGAGATTCTCTGCACCGCTCACTCCGGTTTGGCGGTAAGGACCGCACACGAGCCAGTCGCGGAGGAACGGGCCGGGCTGGGGCTTGCCCCGCAGGGCCGCCGCTCGTCCGACGATGTCGGCCGAGTGGCAGTTGGCCAGGATTGCGGCCGCGGCGTCTGCCGCGGCTTGAGGGTGCGATTCGGCCAGTTTCTCGCCAATGCCGATCGCCGCGACTGCCGCTTCGTGGACCAGGCCGGCGTCGGTCAGGTGTGGCAAGACCGACTCCAGCGCGGATTGCGTAGGGATCTGGCCAAGTTGGCTCAGGGCCTGACGTTTCTCTTCGACGCGGCGGGCCGCGGTCAAGGCCTGAGCGAGCAGTGCGACGCGCCGGGCGGGATCCGCTTCGTGTCCGATCAGCTTGACAAAGCCGCGCAGGGCCAGGACGTGCAGATTGGCGTCGGGGGTGGTGCGGGCCAAATCCAACAGTGGTGTCGCGGGCGCCGCGTCCGGCCAATCCGCCAGCACGCGTGCGGCTTCCTTTGCCAGTTCGAGGTCTGTGTCTTGGGCCGAAGCCAGTGCCAGGTTCAGCGCGTCGGGCGTGCCCAGGGCGGTCAACAACGGGAGCCACTGACGTCGTTGGCTGGCCGAGCCGCCGTTGATTGCGCCGATCACGCGGCGGGTGGCCTGCCCCTTGTCGCGGCTGGCTTGGCACACGGCGTAGAGGGTCTTCTGCAGCGGCTCGCGATCGGCCTGGGATCGCTGTTTGCCGGCCAGGTCCAGCAGCGCTTCGAGCGTTTCCTCCGCAGCCAGTTCGCGGAGGGATTCCAACGCGGCGAGGCGGACCGGTTCCGCGTCGGCAGACGCGTTTCGCAGCAGTACGTTCGCGAAGCCGGTGTCGCCACGCTGGCCCAACACGCGCAGCAGTTCGGTTTTTGCCGGAGTCTGTGATGTTTCGATCTCGCGGAGCAGAGCTTCGTCCACGCCGGGGCCGTGGATTCGAGCCAGCGTGTCACGGGCGGCACGGCGCTCGGCCCCTTGGCCGTTCGCGGCCGCCTGGGCCAGTGCGGGGATGGCCGCCGGGGCGTTCAGTTCAGCCAGTGCGCGCCAAGCGGCCACTCGTACCGCCAGATGCGGGCTTTCGGCCGCCGCGAGCACGGTGGGCAGCGATTCGGCGCCGCATCGGAGATGTGCGTCCAGGACGGCCAACTGCGATCCAGCGGGCAGCGACGCCCACTGGGCGCGGCAGGCCGCGATGACTTGCGGATCCGCCAATTCGCGGATCAGTTGGAGCGCGGCGGTCCGGATGGGGACGTCGTCGCCGGAGAGGGCTTGGGTCATCAACGCCCCACGCTGACCGGCCTCGGCCAGAACAAGTCCCCGCCACGCCGCGGCCCGGAACGGAGACGGAAGCGGTCCGGCAAGCAGGCGGCGATACAGGGCGGCTGCGCCCGGCGCGTCTCCGTCTGCCTGCGCGTGTTCGGCGCATCGCAGCAGGCTTTCAAGCACCGCATGGCGAAGGGCGGGTGGCATCTTCTCCCGCGCGGCGGACAGCGCAGCGATCGCATCCTGGCCGCCGATTCTCCCCAGCGCGGAGGCTGCGGTGGCGGCGAGCGTCGGGTCCGCAGCGGCCAGCAGCGGCACCAGCCACGGCACCGCCTGCCGATCGCGGCGCCAGCCCAGCGAGTCGATCAGGCCCGCCTGGATCGAGCCGGAACTCTTGCCCGTTGCCTCGCGCAAAGCCGCGCACGCTTCGGGACAGGGCATCCCTTCCAGAGCGTACCGTGCCGCGTGCGACGTACGCTCCTCCAGGAGTAGTGCAGCCAGCGCGGGCACGGCGCGCTGGCTGCCGATGATCCTCAGCTTCTGGCAAGCGGCACACTTCTGCGGCGCGCCGGCCGCTGACTGCAGCGTGGCAATCAGGTCCCGCTCCTCGTCCGCCCGAACGGTTGCGGTGATCAAAATGATCAGGCTGACGGCAAGCGTCGTTCGTGACCGCAGCTTGGGGCTGCGTCCCAATTGAGGCGGGACGGAGTCCCTGCCTGATTGGGCTGCGGCCGCAGGCGACGTTCCGACCGGATGCGAGGGTTGTGCGTTCATGGGGGACATCTCCGTGGCGTGACCGAGTGTGTGCTCCGTGCTCGGGCGATCCAACTCACAGCCGCCAGGGTGGACGCGGCGTGTAGGCCAGCAGGCGATTGGCCTGATTGTCGCCGGGGAATTCCTCTGCGACCGGATCCCACTGGACTCGCCGCCCTAGCGCCAGGGCGATGCCGCCGACGAGGATCAAGGTCATGCTGGCGACGGAGGTCTGCGGTTCGCCGATCGTCGGCCGTCGCGTGCGGATGCAGTCGAGGAAATTGCCGGAATGGCTGGTGCTGTGATACACGCGGAAGTCGCCGGGGCGCAACGGTTCCCGCAGGATACTGGCCGGGTGGGAAACAAGGTTGCTGCGATCGACCGCGATCCGTCCCTCGCTGCCCACGAAGCACGCGCCGCCCTCGGCGCCGACACTCTCGCCGGGGTATCCGGTGGAGTGAATCATGACGCCGTTGGCGTAGCGATAGTGGACGGCCCCGTTGTCCGGCCAGGCTTCCACGATCTCGGCGGGATCGGGGTTGATGGTCCAGCGGACGATGTCGTAGTGATGCGGACTCCAATTCAAATCCCCGACGAAGAGTCCGGAGATTGCATGGCCGGCCTGGCCGGAGTAAGGCCGCCACGGCAGCGGGCCCAGCCAGAGGTCCCAATCGAAGCCGTCCGGCACCGGTTGCGACTCGTCGGAGGTCCAGTTGGCGGGAACAAACGCGCCGGGCGAGCGGTAGGCATAGACCTCTTTCAGGCGGCCGATCCGCCCGTTGCGCACCAGATCGCAGGCCAGCCGAAACTTGCCGTCGTACTCCGACCGCTGTTGCATGCCCGCCTGATAGACACGGCCGAAGCGCTGGCAGGTCTCTACCAGGTTGCGTCCCTCGCGCACGGTGGTGCAAATGGGCTTCTCGCAGTACACGTCTTTCCCCGATCTGGCCGCCATCGTGGCCATCAGGGCTGCCCAGTGATAAGGCAAGGCCAGCAGCACGGCATCGATGTCAGGCCGGGCGAGGATTTCGCGGAAATCGTTGTAGGCCTGGACGCCGTGGTAGCCGGCCTGGCCGAACTTCTCGGCGTAGATCTGGTTACATCGCTGGTGCGCCCGTTGGCGGCGTTCCTTCCGCACGTCGCAGACGGCCAGCACCTGGACATCGTCGCGCGCGATGTAGCCGCCGGGCACGTAGGTCCACGCGCCGCCCAGCAAGTGCCCCGTGCCTTGGCCGCCCAGCCCGATGAAGCTCATCCCGATCCGCTCGCTGGGCGGTGTGTGGCCGTCGCGGCCCAGCGCGGCAGCCGGGATCAGACTCGGCGCGGCCAGCGCCGTCGCGGCGCCGGCGGCCAAGAATCGCCGCCGATTCAGGAATCGGGAACGGCCAGTTCGCAGATTGCCTTCGGTCCTCATCGCGTTACTCCCGTCCAGACCAAATTGCCGTCCGCATTTCGCCAGCGCCACGTTTGCTACAATATCCGACAGCTACGCCGCGCTCAACGCCCACCTGACACGTCCGAGGAGGATTCTCATGCGCCCGACCCTTCGCTTTCTGAGCGACAAACTAATCAAGCGGGTGCTGCAGTCCGCTCCGCCAACGCTTCCGCAGCAGGAAAAGAACTCACCAACCGGATGGAGTTCGAGGCGCGCCGGTACGGACAGGAACATCTTTCGCCCCGTGAAACGCCCCCAGAGCGGACGAGCCGGCTTGACGGCGAGAAATCAGATGATAAGTTCCGGTCACACGTGCAGAGGTGCGGTGGTGCGTTGCTGAGAATCCGGCAGTCTCCAGAAATGCTTGCCCACAATCCCCTCGTCAGTTCGCGGACGAATCCGCCGGTGCAGGTGACGCACGGCAACGGGCCGTACGTCAACACGCGCCGGGCCCTGGAATCCGTTGATCTCTCGCCAGTCCGTGGGAAACGGGTGCTGCTGAAGCCGAACGTGGGCCGAGTGGCGACTGCGGGCTCCGGGATCGTCACGCACCCGGAGGTAGTCGCGGCCGCGATCGACGCCTTTCGAGAAGCCGGGGCGGAGGTGGCCGTGGGCGAGAGCCCGATCGCGGGCGTCCGCGTCCCGGAGGCCTTTGCAGCGTCTGGAATGGCGGCCATCGCGGCCCCACGCAATTGTCCCTTGATCGACATGGACCGCCGTCGTTTTGTGCCTGTACCCGTACCGGACGGGCTTGTCATCCAGGCATTGAAGGTCTGCCCGGAGGTCCTGGAATTCGACTTCCTGGTATCCGTGCCGGTGATGAAGATGCACATGCACACGGGCGTGTCGCTGTCTGTAAAGAACATGAAAGGCTGCCTTTGGCGGCGGAGCAAAGTCGAGTTTCACATGCTGCCGCCGGCCGCGGGCAGCCGGCACAAGCCCATCGACCTGGCCATCGCGGACATGGCCTCCGTGCTCCGGCCTCACCTGGCCATCGTCGACGGCACGGTGGGCATGGAGGGCCTGGGTCCGAGCGCGGGCCAGCCGAAGCCGCTGGACGCGGTGGTGGTCAGCGCCGATGCCTTCGCCGCCGACGCCGTGGCTTGTGCACTGATGGGGACGGCGGCGGAACAGATCCCGCATTTGAGCCTCGGCGCCGAGCGCGGCCACGGGGTCGTCGATCTGCAGCGACTGTGCGTGACGTCGGAGCATTGGCGCGACTGGATTTCGCCCTTCGCCCAGCCGCCGGAAAACCTGACGATCGAGTTTCCCAACATCACCGTCCACGACCAGCAATCGTGCAGCGCCTGCCAGTCCACGCTACTGCTGTTTCTGACTCGCTACAAGGACCGCCTGTTCGATTACTTCCCCGCCGAAACCACGGTGCAGATCGCCATTGGCAAAGGTTGCGGGGAAATGCCGCAGGGCTCGCTCTTGATCGGCAATTGCACCGCGCACCAGCGGGACAAGGGCATCTTTGTCCCCGGCTGCCCGCCCGTCGGCAGTCAGATCCTGGCCGCCCTCGCTGGCCAACGCTCGGCAACGTCACCACGCTGTTCGTCAACGCAGGACGATGTTCCAGACCAGCCATGACTCCCCTGGAAGACGGCCGCTTCGCCACCACGCTGGCAAGCAGCGTGGTGGCCGAACGCGACGCGGGGCGGGGCGACCTCTGGTCTTGAACATGGCTCCACGCTGGCAAGCACCGTGGTGGCCGAACGCGGCGCGGGGCGGGGCGACGTCTGGTCTTGAACATGGCTCCACGCTGGCAAGCAGCGTGGTGGCCGAACGCGGCGCGGGGCGGGGCGACGCCTGGTCTTGAACATGGCACCACGCTGGCAAGCAGCGTGGTGGCCTACCTGCTACCTGCTAGATTGATTCGTTCAAAGAGCCCCCGATTACGTCCAGTAGGGCGCCCAAGATCAGCGCCGTCGCGCCCCAGATGTGCCGGCCTTGGAACGTGATGCACGGCGCTCGGAACGACAGACTGCCTCGGGTAATCGTGCAAGTCTCGTAGTTTCGCTCGTTCATCAAATGCGGCAGGGGCACTTCCAGTAATTCGGCGACCTCGCGGGCATCCGGGCAAAACTTCGGCCGCTGCGGCGTTACGGCCACCAGCGGATGGACCAAGAAGTTGCTGGGGTAGACGAACAACGGCGGCAAGGCTCCGAGGACCGTGACTTCGTTCGGGGCGACGCCCAATTCCTCGTGCAACTCGCGCAAGGCGCACGCTTCCGCCGTTTCGCCCGGTTCCGCCCCGCCGCCGGGCAAACTGATTTGTCCCGCGTGATAGATCATGGACATCGGCCGCAGAATCAGCGGAAGATGCCATTGCCCGCCCGCCAAATAGAACAGCGCGGTCACCGCCGCCGGTTTCGCATCCGCCCCCGCCGGCCCGCGGTGCCGGCCGAAGCTCAACTCCGGGGCAAACCGCCGATAGCACGAGGCGGGCCAAGCATCGGCGGCAAGCCGCCCCCGCCATGCTTCCGTCATTCGAGCGAATTCTTCCTTGGCTTTTGCCATCGGTCCATCACCGGTCATCGGGCACTTGGTTCTGTTGCAAGGCGTACCACAATCCGTCGGCCGAAGCAACGCTACAGACACCCCAAACCGGATCGTGGCGCTGCTGGAGATCGTCTCGCCGAGGGATCAGGATCGGAAACTCTCCCTGGCTCCGTTTGTGGACCTGGCGACATCGGCGTTGCGGAAAGGCCACCCGTTGCTGATTGCCGTCGTATTTCCGCCGGGGCCGCACGATCGTCAGGAGATCCCCGGCGCGGTCTGGGCTGAGTTCGACGGGATCGAAGCGGCGCAGTACCGTCAGTCGTGCGAGAAGCCCCTGACCCTGGTAGCCTACGCGACCAAGCCTGCCCCTGAGCGCTTACGTGCCGCCGATCGCCGTGCGAGCCACGCTGCCGAACATGCCGCTGTTCCTTATCGCCACCTGGGTATGTCGACGTCCCGCTGGAAGACCCTGCGTGCAAGCTTGGCGCGACGTTCCGGACCGCTGGCGCCGAGTGATCGAGGCGGATTGACGGGTCGCTCCCCGCAGGATAAACTCCAAGGCAAGGAACGGGAAATCTTCGCCGGTCGCGATTCCAAGCTGGCCGAAATTCGCAAACGCCGCCGCTGCCAACGCCAAGCCTGCCACGGCAACCGCCAAGCCGCTTCGACGACCACTCCCTCTCGCCGTCCCATCGACTTCGTCGCCCTGCGGGCCCTGATCGCAATCGCCAGCGGGCGGGAACTGCTCGGCTTGCGCCACCCTCGTTCTGGCCAGCGATTGCCTGCAGGCCGGCTGCGTCCCCCATGATTGCCTGTCGCTGTAGGACGAAGCCGACGAGTTACGTGAGGCGTTGCCGAGTTGACCGCCTGTTGAAGAAGGCGACAGGCACCTCGCGGTAGTCGCTCTTCGTTCCGTCTTTTTTCACGCAGCTCGGAGCCCATGCAGTTCGGAGCAAGCCTTCCCTTTTTCAACGGGCGGCCAGGTCCGCAGGCCTCGAAATGCTCCGCACCAGCCGTGTGGCGGGCTTCCGCCTTCGCTACGCTTTTTCGAGCGGGCGCACGTCAATCTGTTCGAACACGACTTCGCCGCCCTGGGCGAAGAAGAACAGGCGCTGGCCTCCCGGATCGGCGCGGCGGGCAATGAACGTGCGCCGGTTGCCGATGCACACGTCCAAGATGCGGTCCTTAATGAGGATGTCGAGGGTGAACGGTTCGTCCAGCCCCTCGACGGGCGGCAGCGCCCCAAGATCGCTTGCCATCACGGTGACGACTGGCTGCTTTTGTCCCAAGCCGCCCTCGTGGGGATGGGCGAACTGCACGTGGTTTGCGGCCGGGCGGAAGGCCAGTTCGCTGCCGGCTTGGTAGTCGCCGGCGCCACACAGGCAGACTCCGAACGCCTCGACGCCCCGCCCTGGCCGGACCGTGAAGCGGATGCGGCTGTCGTGGGGCACTTTATCCACGGCCGCGTACGCCAGCTTCTGACCGGCGCAAACGCGGAGCGCTGCAAAATCGCCCCGCACGTCGCCGCGCCGGGCCGCCATCTTCAGCGTCAGGGGGGGGCCGCAGGCGGGCATCATTTCCGGCACGAACTTCAGCCCGAGATCTCCGTTGGGCGACTGCACCAGTTCGCGGACGACGATGTTCCCGCCCCAGCCGGGAAACGCGACCCAACCCGCGGCCAGTGCCCGGTGGTCCTTGAACTCGTGCATCTTGGTGTAAAACAGGCCGTCGAAGGTGTTCTTTGGGATCTCGTTCCACGGTCCCCACGGTTGCCGCGACTTGTAGATCCGGCTGGAGCCGGTTGTGAAGTAGTGCCAGCCGTTCCAGGCGAGCGTGTCGGGGCAGATGCGGCTGAGGTTGTCGCGCTGGGCCGTCTTGCGGAACTCGCTGTCCGGGACCTCGGTCCATCGCTCCAGGTCGCCGGACTGGTAGTGCGTCCGGCCTCCCTCGGCGATCAAGTGGAATGTCCGCGTCTGGGGCACGTAGAAGATGTCGCTGTCGAAACCGGGCAACACCGGCTTGAAGTCCTTCGTGAAGTGAATCCCGTCGGCGCTGACCGAGCGAAACAGCCAGGCTCCGCGCTGCGGCTTGTCGACGAACTGAATCCGGCTGCCGCAATCGGTGTAGAACGCATACCACTTCTGATCGTTCTCGTTGTAGATCACATTCCCCGTGCCCATGGCGCATTCCCATTGCCGGTCGAGGGGAACCGCCAGCGGATGATGCGTCCAGTGCTTCAAATCGGTCGACGAGAAGTGACCGTACTGATGTGCGCCCAGGCCCCATTTGGCGCCGTGGTGCTGCCGGTCGTACAGATAGAACACATGGAACTCCCCGTCCTTGCAGGTCACCATGCAGTCGCCGGCGTACGCCTTGCCGCGGGGCTTCCAGTATTGCAGGCTATGGGACGGGGGGCCGAGAATCTCCAAGTCGCGCCGGGCGACGTGTTCCGCGCCGCCGGACAGGGCCGCGATTTCTGTCGGCGTCAGGGCGCGGTCCCAGAGGGCCACGTGGTCGATCTGGCCCGCAAACGGGGTCTGCAGGCGGCCTTCGGCACGATGGCCCGTGCCGATCAGGAAGGGACTTTGGAAACGATCCAGCGCGCCGTGCGGCCAATCTTCGTCGATCAACACGCCGTCGACGTACAGTTCGACGATTGTCTCTGCAAAGCGGACGATCACATCGTGCCAGCCGTCGCGCCCGACCCAGTCCAGCGGCGCGCTGACCGGCAACACGCCGTCGTTGAAGTTCCCGCGTGCGCCGTGTGGCGTCTGGCCGCCCTGTGCCAACAGCGCCGCGCGGCGCCCCGTCTGTTTGCCGGGCGCGTTCTGCTCGCAGATCACCTGCGAGCCGTTCAGATGCTCGCGGCGCCAAACGGCCACGATCGTCAAGCTGTCGTCTCCTTCGGCCAGTACGGGTGGGCCCTGCAGAAACTGCCCCTGGCGAAAACAGATTGCGGGCAGTCCGCCGAGAGCGGCGTCCAGGCGTTGGGGCATCCGGTCGGCGACAACCTGGCTCACGTCGTGCAAGTGGCCCGAAAGATCGTTCCACAGCGCGATCTTGCCGCTCGTATCGGCTTTCGCCTGGGCGGCATCCAGGTGCAGCACCAGTCCCTGGGCCGCGTCACTGGCGTCGGCCGCTTTGCGCGTCGGTCCCAGACGCCACTTGGCCTGCAACCTGCCCAGCGTTTGCCGGGTCTCCGCATCGGTCAGCGGCCGGTTGTAGACGCGGATCTCGGCAATGTCTCCGTCCAGGAATTCGGCCAGGCCGGCCTTGGCGCCGACGTAGAAAGCATGGCCGCTGACCGACTGCCGGCCGACGTCGATCGTTCGCTCCGCCTGGCCGTCGGCGTCGGTGACGACGACGCGCCCGTCGTCGTGTACGCGAACGGCCGAGCAGATCCACTGCCGCGCCGGATACTGGAGCAGATCGTGCGCATCGTTCGACTCGCCGTTGAATCCGTAGCTTCCCCGCGGAACTGCGCGCCGGTTTTCTTGGGCCGGCTCCTTCATCCCCTCCACGCGCTGCCAGAGCGGCGTCGTTTGCCAGCGATAGACCAATTCCTTTCCATCGGCAACGATCCAGTTCGCCAGCCGGTCCTGCGGCTCGGCGGACGCCAGCAGTCCGCCGAGCCATTGGCCGGACGGATCGCGCACCCGCACACAGAGCGACGCTTGTTTGCCGGACAAGCGGATCGGTTGCCGGGGGCTGGCGGTCAGATAGCCGCCCTGCAGCCACACGGCGCAGCCGTCGCCGCCGCGGGCCAGCGATGCCTCGCGCTCCGCGCCCGTCAGTCGCACCACCTGCACCTTGCCCACCGCCGCCAAGTCGTCGCTCCCGTCGGCCGGTCCCGCCAGGCGGTCCATCTGCCAGACCGCGACAGCGTCGTCGAAAGGAGCGCGGGCCTGACCCAAGGCGACCGTGGCAACCGCGGCGAGGGAGATCCCCGTGAGGAAGACCGTCACGAACGCGCGCCATCCCTTGGTCCTGCCGCAGAGACTCGTTTCGTACATCATCCGTCGCTCCCGCCCGTTGGGGCTCGTTGACCGCCGATCGCAAGGCCCGGTTTTCGAACGAAGGCCGGCACGTTCGCGGAGAATTGGCGCAGTTCCAATCAGCCGCTGGGCCCTTGCCGCCTGTTGAAAAAGAAGAACAGGCGTCTCGCGGTGGTCGTTCTTCCTGGGGTGTCTCCGGCGCAACTCGGAGCCCGTCCCCTTTGTCAACAGGCTGTTCGTCCCCGGCTTTCCGAACCGGACACGAGCGCATTCCGGCCGAACACGGAACCGGCCTTGGTTCTTGGAACAGCGCTCAGCTGGTGAAAACCGACGGGGCCGATTATAGTGGGTCGGCAAAGACTTGGCCACGCATGTTGAGAACCGTGCTCGCGACCTGGCAGCGGGCCGCAGCGTCAAACAGGAAAGGAATGGATGATGTTCGTCAGAGGTCGATTATTTCGAGCGGCGACGCTGTTGTGGGTGGGAATGTTCTGGCTGGGAGGGTCGTCGGAGGCGGCGGAACGGGCGTGGGACGCGTTCCCGGTCAGCGACCTTGTCCGCGTGTTCGAGGATGGCTACGCAGCGCCTACCGAACGTCCGTCCGAAATCTGCGTCGGCGGGCTGGGCAACGAGACCGTGTCGGCTCAATTCGTGATCCAGGCCCACACGGAGGTCAAGGATCTAACGGTGGCGGTCAGTCCGCTGAAAGCGGTCGCCGGGTCCGCGGTGATTCCGGCGGACAACGTCCATTGGAACTTCGTGGGGAGCATCTTCATTGCCGAGAACACGCGGAAACAACTCGCGAGCGATCTGCTCCGGGCAGCCCCGGCGTGGTTTCCGGACTACCTGGCCGAAGACCGCCAGTGCTCCGTCGCCGGGGGCGGTTGGAAGGCGGTCTACCTGACCGTGTCGATTCCGCGGGACGCGGAGCCAGGCGAGTATCGAGCCGAGGTGACGGTGGCGGCCGGCGACGCAAGCGTTGTGCTGCCGCTTCGGTTGACTGTCTCGCCGCTGGTCCTGCCGGACGACCGGCATCTGCTGGTCACGGAATGGTATTCCACAAGCCGCTTCAAGCAGCATCACGGGATCGAATCGGCGGACTCCGAGCCGTTTTGGGAAATGTTGCGCGTCTATGCCCAGAACATGGCCGAGCACCGGCAGAATGTCTTTCAAGTAAGCATGGAGTTGATCACGGCCAGCCGGAATGCCGATGGAAAACTGCGTTTTGATTTCTCCCAGTTCGACCGCTGGGCCGACGTCTTCTGGGCGACGGGGCGAATGGACCGGCTGGAGACCGGGTTCGTCGCGCGCTTTGGCGAAGGCGGTTGGTCCAGCCGCGAAGTCGTCCTGCGCGATTTCAGCGTGCGGGACGAGGCCGCCGGAAAGACGATCCGGATGCCGGGGGCGGAGTTCCTGCCGGTCTTCCTGCCCGCTTTGGTCGAGCACCTGCGCGAGAAAGGATGGCTGGACAAGACGCTGTTTCACATCGCGGACGAGCCGTCGAACCACAATCTGCTGCCTTGGCGCGAGGCTTCCGATTTCGTCCACCGTCACGCTTCTGAATTGCGCCGGATGGACGCCATCGAAACGCCGCACTGCACCGACCGGCTAGAGGTCTGGTGCCCCAAGCTCGACCATCTGGCCGCGTGGCAGGAAGCGTACGAAGACGCGCAGCGGCAGGGCAACGAAATGTGGTTCTACACCGTGGGGATCTTCCAGGGCGGAGCCGTCCCGAACAAGACCGTGGACGTGCCGCTGATCGAATCGCGGGTCATGCATTGGCTGAACTACCGGTACAGCCTCCGAGGCTACCTGCATTGGGGCTACAATGCCTGGACGGACGATCCGGTGAACGAGCCGGGCAAGCACCGGGGCGATGGCTGGCACGTGTATCCGAAGAAGGACGGGCTGCTGAATTCGCTGCGGTGGGAGCAGATGCGCAACGGAATCCAGGACTACGAATGTCTGTGGCTGCTGGAAGACAAGATCTCCCAGATCCGGGCAACGCTCAGCCCGCGCGTGGCCGAACTGATCCAGCCCCAACGGCGGAGTGTGGAGATCGCTTCCCAGGTCGTGAGGACCTACAGCGACTATACACGGGACCCTGCCGTCCTGTACGCCGCCCGGCAGCAGGTCATCCAGGAAGCGATCGAGTTGGACAAGCCGCCGCGCGTGATCTTTCAAACCAATCCGCCGGAGCATACCGCCGTCGCCGGCGACTGGGCCGTCGATGTCCACGGCTGGGCTGAGCCCGGCACGCAGATCAAGGTGAACGGCCAAGCGGCGACGGTGGAAGCTGACGGCCTGTTTCTGATCCAGACATCGCCTTCGCGCAAAGGCACGTTGACGCTGGAAGCCGCCGGCGAGCAAGGCCGCAAGACGCTCGTTCGCCGCTTTCAGATCTTGCCGGATCGACACGCAGCGGCCGCCGCGCCGGCGCCGTGAAGTTCGGCTTCGGCCAAGCCCGGCTGGGGTCGGCCGGCTGGCGGCAGCGTTGTCCGGACCGCCGCGCTACTCGCGCGGCGTGTGGGCCGGTTCCGTGCGGACTGCCGGCCGGCACGGCTGGCATTGCCTGCCGGATGTTGCAGCACGGGCTTGGGCGGCTAGAATACAAACAATGCAGCTCGAATGTCCGAGTGCTGAGATCCATCCCATTTTGTGAGGAAGAACCATGCAGAAGTCCCACATAACCCTGTCCCGAAGAATGTTCCTTGGCGGAACCGCCGCCGTGGCCGCATCCGCCGTCCTGCGGGAACCCCTCCGCGCGGCAGACAAGACGCGACCCAACTCCAAATTCAACGGCGTCCAGATCGGAGTCATCACGTACAGCTACCGTTCGCTCCCCAGCAGCGCCGAGGATTTGCTCAAGTACATTCTTCAGTGCGGCATCAGTTCCGTCGAGTTGATGGGTGGGCCGGCCGAGCAATTCGCCCGCGCCTACCTGGAGAAGCAGGGCGGCCAGGCCGCGGGCGACCGGCGGTCTGCGGCGTCCCTGGAGGGGTTCAAGGCCCTGCGAAAAATGTACAACGACGCCGGCGTCAACATCCACATTGTCAAGTTCGGCAACATCGGCGATGCCAACATGAGCGACGAGCAGATCGAATACTACTTTGCCGTCGCCAAAGCCCTGGGCGCCAGAGGCATCACCCGCGAGATCTCCGAAGCGGCCGCCGAGCGGCTGGGGCCGTTGGCCGACAAGCACCAGATCACGATCGGGTTCCACAATCACACGCAACTGACGCCCACCACCTACGACGGCAAGATCCTGTCGTACGGCAAGTATCTCGGCATCAATCTGGACATCGGCCACTACGTCGCCGGCACGAACCAATCGCCCCTCCCGCTGATCGAAAAACACCGCGACCGGATCCTGAGCCTGCACCTCAAGGACCGCAAACGGGACAACGGGGCGAACCTGCCCTTCGGCCAGGGCGAAACGCCGGTGGTCGAGGTGCTCCAGTACCTGAAGAAGAACCAGCTGACCTTCCCCGCCGATATCGAGTTGGAATACAAGATTCCCGAGGGTTCCGACGCCGTGCGGGAAGTGGCCAAGTGCGTCCAGTTTTGCAAGCAAGCCTTGGCGTAGGCCGGCCCAGACTCGAGGCGCAAGCGGCCAAGCTGGCTTCGTTATACCGCGTGGGCGGCGACCCACGCGTCGGCAGCGTGCTCAGACGCGACCGGGTCCCAGGCCTGGCCGGGGTACCGCGCGGGACCCTAGCAACGGTGACCGAAGCAACGTCGCGGTTTCCGCGTTGCAAGGGGTCGGGCTTACAGATTTCAATTTTCGCGGTCCCAGGACTTCCCACTTGGCAAGCGACTGCCCCGCGAAAACTGAAATCCGTAAGCCTGACCCCAGACGGTGAATCCTTGCGACCCATCTCCTTCGACGCGACGTCGGCTGGTTCTGAACATGGCTCCACGCTGGCAAGCAGCGTGGTGGCCCGAACAGGGCGCGGGGCGCGACGTCGGCTGGTTCTGAACATGGCTCCACGCTGGCAAGCAGCGTGGTGGCTGAAATCCGGGAAGTTATTTCGGGCGTCGTAGCTACGGGACGGCCGGCGGCGGCGCGACGGACGCGGGAATCAGCTGCTGGGCGGCCAGCCATGCCAACGATCTGGTTTGCCAGGCGTCCCACATCGGGCCCCGGTAGCCGTTCAGACCGTGGCCGCCGCTGGGCAGTCGCAGGTACTCCGCCGCCACGTTGTGGGCGCGGAGTGCCTCGTACAGCATCCGGCTGTTGTCCGGCGTGACCGCTTTGTCGTCCTGGGCATGCGCCAGGAACATCGGCGGGGTTTGGCGAGTGACTTGTTTTTCGTTGGAGAACAGTTCCGCCAACTCAGGTTTCGGATTGCGTCCCAACAGGTTGACCTTGGACCCGCCGTGCGTGCCCTGGCTCATCGTCACCACCGGATAGATCAGGATCACGAAATCCGGGCGGGAACTGGCGCGATCGATCGGGTCGGACGCTTGCGGATCGCCGGCGTCGAAGTGGGTTCCTGCCGTGGAAGCCAGGTGTCCGCCCGCGGAGAATCCGATGATGCCGATCCGGTGCGGGTTGATCTTCCACGCCTGGGCATTGGACCGAACCGTGCGGATGGCCCGCTGGGCATCCAGCAGCGGCACGAACGGCCGGCCTTTGGGCAGCCGGTACTGCAACACGACCCCTGCGATGCCGTGTCCGTTCAGCCACATCGCGATGCCATGCCCTTCGGCTCCGGTCACCAGGCCGCCGTAGCCGCCGCCCGGACAAATCACCACCGCTGTCCCGTTGACGATGTCGGGAGCCGGACGATGCACCGTGATGGTGGCGTTGGCTGCCTCGAACTGGCCGTCACTCACAGGCGCTTGGCCGGGCCAGAGTGGCCAGTCGAAGCGGTCGTTCGCCAGCTTGGACGCCGGCGTGCCGGCCGCCTCGGGGGACGATTCCGCCGAGGAGGCGGGAAGCGGGATCAAGGCCAGCACAGCCGCCAGCATCATCGCCGGCAGCACCGGACGGTCAGAAGGGGCCCGATCGGACATGTTCTTGCTCTCCCTTGGTGATCCACGGTGACGCCTCAGCCACACGCATTGTACTTGCCGCCTTGATCCGCGAGAATTGGCGAATCGCCGAAACCTTTGCACGACATCTTTTACCTGGCAGGCATCGATGAAACGCTCGCTCGGCGCAAAGACGTTGATCTACCCCACGCCGACCTGGGTGGTGGGCTCGTACGACAAGTACGGCAAGCCCAACGCCATGACGGCTGCTTGGGGCGGGATCTGCTGTTCCGATCCGCCCTGCGTAGCCGTCTCGCTGCGTGCGGCGACGTACAGCCACGCCAGCCTGGTGAACCGCCAGGCGTTCACGATCAGCGTTCCGTCGCAGAGCCAGGTCCAGTTGGCCGACTATTTCGGGCTGGTCAGCGGCCGGGACACGGACAAGTTCGCCGCCACCGGACTGACGCCGATCCGGAGTGAACTGGTCGATGCGCCTTACGTCCGCGAGTTCCCCTTGGTTCTGGAGTGCAAGGTTCTGCAGATCTTCGAGTTGGGCCTGCACACCCAGTTCGTCGGCGAAGTCGTCGATGTCAAGGCGGACGAGGAAGTGCTGGACGACGCGGGGACGCCCGACATCCTGAAGATCCTCCCGATCATCTTCTCGCCCGGCCAGCAGCGCTATTACGGAGTCGGCGGCGAGTTGGGCCAGGCGTTTGCCGTCGGGCAGGAAGTCTGAACGGCTTTTCGTTCCGGACAACCCCGCGTTTTTGCTTCCGGAACGTCATACCTGCTCCTATCCGCAGGCCTTCCGCAGGCACTCCTGAACCAGCAGTTCGCGCTGGATTCGTGCTGGAGGGACAGAGATTCTCGATTGTGCCGGGGATCATCTCCGCAATTCGACCCCTTGCAGATCGTGGCGGCCCAGCGGCGGGAAGGAGGATTTCTGATTGCCCTTCTGATACGAACCAGGAGCCTGGGACAGGGCCAGACTCAGCGCCCGCGGTCCCGACCCGTGGGCGACGTTCTTCTCCAGCGGGCGAACGTTGCTCGTTCCCCCCCCTCGCCGCAGACGCCCCGTTGCCGCCGCGCCCAGGGCGGTTCCCGGAAGATGACGGCGATCCAACGTGGGCATGGGGCAGCCCTTCTCCGGGATCAGGGTCGCCTTCTTCCGGTCACACCTGTTCCGGCACTACGAATGGCGAGCGGTAGGGCCGGCGGAGCAATTGGTCGGCGGCGGGCGCGCCGACGAATCGTTCGGCCTGGGCGTCGAACTCCAAGGTGCGGCCGAGGCGATAGGTGGAATGGGCCAACTCCAACCGCCCGGCGTCGGCCAGGTGACGTTTCATGTCCTCGAATGACTCGTGGAAGGTCCGGTCGCCGTCAAACGCCTTCGTCTGCTTGTCGAAGGCCACGTCCTCGCCCAGTCGATAGGAGATGTTGCCCAGGTGGACCAGCACCGCGGAGCGATGCCCTTCCGAGATTTCGGCGCGCAGGTCTTCGCGTTTGCGGCTGCGCACGCAATCGACGAAGTTCCGCATGTGGCGTGGGCCTTGTTCGGGGGCGCCGGGAGGCGGAAAGTTCGCGATCGGCTCACCGTCGCTTCCGCCTTTGGCGAAAAACTTGCCGTCCCGGACGACACCCTGGTCGGTGTAGAACTCGTTGGTGATCTTCGATTGGTCGTTCCCGACCAGGCCGCGAATCTCCAGAATCAGCTTGACGTCGCCGAAATCGATCATGGTCAAGTGGGTGTTGGGCGTTTGCCCTTGGTCCTTGTAACCGAAACGGCCGCCGAGGCTGAAGACGCTTTTCGGCGTGGCGCCGGCGGGCATGGCCCAGCGGCAGACGTCGAGCTGGTGCGAGCCCAAGTTGCCGATCTCGCCGTCGCCGAAATCCCACGACCAGTGCCAATTGTAATGCACGAGATTCGTGCGGAAGGGCTGCACCGGCGCCGAACCCAGCCAGAGATCGAAATCCAATTCTGGAGGCGGGGCCTGCGGCTCCTTGACGCCGATGCTCAGCCGCGACCGGCTGGCGTAACCGTAGGAGACCAGCAGTTTGCCGAATTTCCCGCGGTGGATGTCGTCGATCAACTGGATCCATCGCGGATCGCAGCGCCGTTGCGTGCCGTGCTGGACGATGCGGTCGTACTTCCTGGCCGCCTCGACCAGCTTGCGCCCCTCCAAGAGGCTGTGACTGCAGGGCTTCTCGACGTACACGTCCTTGCCCGCCTGACAGGCCCAGATGCCCATCACCGCGTGCCAGTGGTTGGGGGTGACAATGGAAACGGCGTCGAGGCGTTTGTCGTCCAGGGCCCGGCGAATGTCCTGGACGCACACGGGCGTGTTGCCGGCCAGTCGCCGCACGTTGTCGCTGCGGGACGCAAACAGCCGGCTGTCGGGATCGACCAGGTAGGCGATCTCGACATCCTTCATCCCTCCGAATCCTGTCATGTGGGTTTGTCCCCGCCCGTGGAGACCTGCGATGGCAATCCGGACGCGGTCGTTGGCGCCCAGCACTCGCCCGGAGGCTTTCGTACCGGAGAGCACAAACGTGGCCAGGGCGCCGCTGGCAACGGTACGTTTCAGGAACTCACGGCGATGATGATGTCGAAGCATGATTCACCTTCTGGAAAGGAAAGACCCCAAGCATCGTTCGAGGAATCACTGGAGCCTCGTTCAGGCAGCCCTCGTACTTCCTGGGATGATTCGCAAACAACCCTGGACAGCGATTCCTCGAACGATGCGAAGCGGGAACAGGAACCGTTTACGGATTCTGCCTCATGGGCCGGGAAGTGGCAAGAGGAATCACCCCCGAGCCTCGGTTGGCGGGTGGGTGACCGCTTCGCCGCGCTTTCCGGCTCATCGGCAACGTCCCCGTCAACACCCTTCAAAAAGGTGTCATTTGGGGACCTTGCTACTGGCGCTACTGGCGCCGCAAGGAGACATTTCTAATGCCGCCCGACAAGCCGCGTACCTGACCCTCTTGCACGACCCTGTGCCGCCCCTTACGCTGACGGCCAGAAAGTGTAAAGGCCCACTGCCTGGAAACGCCCCTGCCCAACTCTTTTCCCCCGCGAGCCGACGATGAACGAACCTTTCTTTGTCCGACGCATCTCGTTGCTGGTCTCGCTCCTGATGCTGACGGTGGGAAGCGCGCTGTCGCTGCGGGCCGGAGAGCAGCCTGCCTGCTGGCCGCGGTTTCACGGCCCGCAGGGCACGAATCTGTCCCCGGAGACGGGCTTGCTGCGGAGTTGGCCCGAGGGAGGTCCCCGCCAGCTGTGGACGGCCCAAGGCCTCGGCGACGGATTCGCGACCGCCGCCATTTCCGGCGAACGAGTTTATACCGCGGGCAATCTAAACAACCAGACGGTGATCACCGCCCTGGACATCAACGGCCAGATCCTGTGGCAGGTTCCCAACGGCGGAGCCTGGACAGGATCGCAACCGGGTTCGCGCGGCACGCCGACGATCGAAGGTGACCGGCTGTATCACGAAAGCCCGCTGGGCGACGTCGTGTGCCTGGATGCCGCGTCCGGCCGAAAGATCTGGGGCTTGAACATCCTGGAGACGTTCGGCGCCGAGAACATCACGTGGGCGCTGGCCGAGTCGTTGCTGATCGACGGCGACTGCGTGATCTGCTCGCCCGGCGGGCCGCAGACAGCGGTCGTGGCCCTGGACAAACGCACCGGGCAGATTGCCTGGAAATCGCCCAGCGTGGCCGGTGACCGCGCCGGATATGCTTCCCCCACACGGATTGTCCACGGGGGCTTGCGGATGATCCTGACCATGACTTCCCGGCACGCGATCGGCGTAAATACGGACACCGGCGAACTCCTCTGGCAGTTCCAGCACGTCACGCCGTGGGACGAGAACATTCTGTCCCCCCTCTTTCACGATAGTCACGTCTTCATCAGCACCGGCCACCGCGTGGGCTCGGTCATGCTGAAGCTCACCGTCCAGGACGGAAAGGTGGCCGTCCAGGAGGTCTGGCGTTCCCAGGATCTGGACAACCATCACGGCGGCACCATCCTCTTGGACGGCTACCTGTACGGCTCGCTCTGGTCGTCCGGGTGGGCCTGTCTCCACTGGCAAACGGGCAAGACGATGTACCGCGAACGCGGCGTCGGGAAAGGCTCGCTGACGTACGCCGACGGGATGTTGTACACGCTGGGCGAAAACGGCCAGATGGGCCTGGTTGCCGCCACGCCGCAAGCACACACGCTCGCCAGCCGCTTCCGTCTGCCCGCCGGCGGCCAAGGCCCGGCTTGGGCTCACCCGGTCATCTGCGCCGGCCGGATGTACCTGCGCCACGGCAACTTCCTGTACGCGTACGACGTGCGGCAAAGTGCGCGGTAGAACGGGCAACGGACCGTTTGCCGCAACTTTCGCAGAAAACGCTACGAAATCCGCACGCGGCGGCCGTCCACTTGCAGGCGGCCCTCGGCGAACAGGCGGATGGCTTCGGGATAGGCTTCGCACTCTTGCTGAAAGATGCGCGCCGCCAAGGTCTCGGACGTGTCGTCGTCCAGGACCGGCACGGCACGCTGCAGGATGATCGGGCCGTGGTCGTATTGGTTGTCGGCAAAATGAACGGTGCAGCCGCTGAGCTTGACGCCGTAGTCCAACGCCGCCTGGTGAACGTGGTGCCCGTAGAAGCCTTGGCCGCAAAAGGCGGGAATCAGGCCGGGATGGATGTTCATCACGCAGTGCTCGAAGTCAGGCGGGATCAGGACGTGTTTCAGAAATCCGCCCATCACGACTAACTGCACGCCTGCTTCGCGGCACGGCTGGAACACCGCGTCGCGGTACGCTTCCGGGGTGGGAAAGTCCTTGTACCGCAACACGAGCACCGGGATCGAAGCCTCGGCGGCAAACCGCAAACCGGCGGCGGCCGGGGTGCTGGAGATCACTAACTTGACCGCCGCATTCAAGTCGCCTGCGGCGATCTTCTGCAGAATGTTCCGCAGCGTGGTTCCGCCGCCGGAGATCAGCACGGCGATAGGCAAGGGCGTGGAATGGGGCATGAGTCGGCCTGAATGTAGTGGGAAACGGAACGATCCACCGGGCAAGCCGGGGGCATTAGTGATTGCAGTCAGGCCGCGGGGACCGAGAGGACGAAGACCTGGATCGGGCTGCCGGCCAAGTCGTGCTCCACGGGCGCGGCGTCGGCCAGCGGTTGGTGGGACAACTCGACGGCCAACGTTTCGCCGCGGATGTACTGGGCGTTCTCCTCGACCGCTTGCCGCAACTCTTCGGACTCCGTCACCAGGCCTACTTGGATGCGATCCGTGTATTGGCAATCCAGTTCCTTGCGGCGTTCCTGAATCAAACGCACCAGGTCACGGGCCAGTCCTTCGCGGACCAGTTGCGGCGTGAGGTCGGTGGACAAAACCACGACGCAACTGGGCAAATGCGCGGCGGCCCAGCCAGGCTTGGCCTGCAGGCGGACTTGCAGGTCCTCCGAGTCCAGTTCGACCCGCTGACCATCGGCGTCCAAGGTCACTTTGCCGGTCGCCTCCAGTTCGGCCAGCAACGGGCCGCCGTCCGCGCGAGTCAGCAGCTGTTTGACCTTGGGCATCAGCTTGCCGATTCGCGGTCCCAGCCGCTTGAAGTTGGGCAGCACGTCGTAGGTGATGTAGTCGGCGGCGCGTTCGGCGTACTCGACCTGCTTGACATTCAACTCGTCCCGCAGCAGATCGTCGTGCGTCTGGAGCCAATCCCGGTGCGCGGCCGCAGCCAAGATCACCTCGACCTTGGCCAGCGGCTGCCGGACCTTCAACTTGGCGTCCATCCGAGCCTTGCGGCCCAGCGAAGCGATGTCGCGCAGCAGCGTCATTCGCGCGGACAGCAAAGCGTCCACGGCGGCAGCGTCGCTGGCCGGATAGTCGCACAGGTGGACGCTTTCCACGGCGCGGCCGCCGAACGTCCCGGCCAGATTCCGCCACATGGTTTCGGCCAGAAACGGCGTGAAGGGCGCGATCAGCTTGCTGCTCGTCAGCAGGCATTCGTACAGCGTCCAGTAGGCGTCCAGTTTATCCGGCGCTTGTTTGTCGCTGCTCCAGTACCGGTCGCGGCTGCGGCGCACGTACCAGTTGCTCAACGCGTCCACGAATTCGTTCAGCCGCAGGCAGGCGTTGAAGTTGTCGTACGCGTCCATCCGTTCCACCACCGCCGCGATCGTCCGATTCAGTTCGCTCAGCACCCACCGGTCCAGTTCGCTTCGTTGGGCGGGAGGCCGGTAACCGTCGCCACGCGCCAATTCGGCCGGCGTCAACTGTCCCGCCTCGCCCGCGAGGGAAGCCGCCGGATCGAAGCCGTCGATCTTGGCGTAGATCACGAAGAAGCTGTACACGTTCCACAGCCGGAGGAGGAACTCCGGAATGCTGTCCTTGATCGCCTGTTCGCTGTAGCGGATCGACGACCAGGGAGGTTGGTTGGCGAAGAAATACCAGCGCAGCGCGTCGGCTCCGTAACGGTCGAAAATCTGCGACGGCTCGCGGTAGTTCCGCTTGCTCTTGGACATCTTGCCGCCGTCTTCGCCCAACATCAGGCCCAGCACGATGCAGTTTTTGAAGGGGTGCGGAAAGGGGTGCGTCGCAGGTCCGTTCGTCGCGCCGCCGGAGCCCGGCGGGGGCGACTTGCCGGTCGCCGCCTCCGGCTCTTCGCCGAACAGCATCGTGCTGATCGCCAGCAGGCTGTAGAACCAGCCGCGGGTCTGGTCCAGGGCCTCGCTGATGAAGTCCGCCGGAAACTGGTCCTCAAACCGCTGCCGGTTGGCGTGCGGATATCCCCACTGGGCAAACGGCATCGAGCCGGAGTCGTACCAGCAGTCGATGACTTCGGGCACGCGCTGCATGCGGCCCGCGGGGTCGAACGGGGACCGGTAGGTGACCGCGTCGATGTACGGTTTATGGACGCGCAAATCCTCGGGCAGGTCGGGCTTGGCGGCCTTGGCGTTCTCCCATACCTCGAGGCCCTGCACGCCGGGCTTGGCCAGCAGTTCGGCGTAGCTGGCCACCGCCTCCATCTTTCCGGTCCGGGTGCAAACCCAAATCGGGAGCGGCGTGCCCCAGTAGCGTTCGCGGGACAGGGCCCAATCGACGTTGGTTTCCAGGAAATTGCCGAAGCGGCCTTCGCGGATGTGCTCCGGCAGCCAGTTGACGCGGGCGTTGTTGGCCAGCATCCGGTCCTTGAACGCCGTGGTGCGGATGAACCAACTCTGCCGCGGGTACTGGATCAGCGGGTCGTCGTCGGCCCGCCAGCAGAACGGGTAATCGTGCAGGTACTGCTCGACGTGCAGCAGCAGCCCCCGCGACCTCAACTCGCGATTGATGTCCTTGTCGGCGTCCTTGACCCAGCGGCCGGCGTAGTCCGGGGCCTCGTCCGTGAACTTGCCGTCGGGTCCGACGGAGCAGATCAAGTCGGGCCCTTCGCCCGGCATGAAGCGCGCTTGCTCGGCCAGCAGCACGTCGTAGTCCACTTCGCCGAACGCCGGCGCCTGGTGGACCACCCCGGTGCCGCTGTCCGTAGTCACGAAATCGGCCGCGACGACGCGCCAGGACCGATGCTCCGTGCCGCCCTCAGTCAACCGCCCCAGGGTGTCGCCCCGCGAGCGGTAATAGTCGTCGAACGGCGGCACGTAGCGCCGACCGATCAACCGATCGCCGCGGCACGTGGCGACGACCTGCCATTCGCGTTTCAATTTGCCGGCGATGGCATCGACCAGAGCTGCTGCGACAATCAGCCGTTGGCCGCTGGCCGGCTCGACCACCGTGGCGTAATCCAGTTCGGGGTGCACGGCGACGAATTGGTTGCTGGGCAAGGTCCAAGGGGTGGTGGTCCAGACCAGCAGCGACGTCTGGGGATCGTCCGCCAGCGGAAAACGGACGTACACGCTGGGGTCGGCCACTTCGCGATAGCCCTGGCCCACTTCGCCGGCACTGAGGGCCGTGCCGCCCTGGGCCCACCACCAGACGATCTTGTGGCCGCGGTACAACAGGCCGCGGTCGAACAAGTTCTTCAACGACCACCAGACGCTTTCGACGTAGCTCTGGTGATACGTCACGTAGGCTTCGTCCAGGTGAATCCAGAAGCCGAGCCGCTCCGTCAGCCGCTCCCATTCCTGCATGTACCGCCAGACGCTTTCCTGACAGCGGTGGATGAACGGCTCGACGCCGAAGGCTTCGATTTCCTCCTTGGCGTGGATGCCCAATTCTTTGCAGACCTCGACTTCGACCGGCAAGCCGTGCGTATCCCAGCCGGCCTTGCGTTCACAACGGTAGCCGCGCATGGTGCGGTAGCGGGGGAACAGGTCCTTGATGGCCCGCGTCAAACAGTGGCCGGGATGCGGCATCCCGTTGGCCGTCGGCGGGCCTTCGTAGAACACGAACCGCGGCGCGTCGGCCCGCCGCTGGAGGGATTGTTCGTAGATCCGCCGCTCCTTCCAGAACGCCAGGATCTGCTCTTCCAGAACGGGGAAACTCACACTGCTGGGAACCGGCTCAAACATTAAGGCTCGTCCTCTATCTCGTCGAACTCTTCGTCGTCCTCTTCGTCGTCTTCCAGTCCGCCGACGTCCTCGTCAACTTCGGAGCCGTCGTCGAACTCCTCCAAATCGCCCTCGAATTGGGGCTCCTGATCCCCGCCGTCCTCCGCGTCTTCGTCGCCCAGAGAATCTTCGTCGAAATCGTATTCGTCCTCGGCTTCCTCCTCGAAGTCGTCGTCGAAGTCGTCGTCGAAGTCGTCGAAATCGTCTTCGTCGAAATCGTCCTGGTCCGACATTTCGGCCACGACCACGGCGATTTTGGGGTCAGTGTCATCGCTCCAATCCGGGGCAAGGGGGGCCCGAGGCAGTTCCAACTCTCCGATCATAGCGGCAGCTCGCAACTTCCGGGGTTCAGGGAGGATCTCGTGGCACGCGGGGGGCCACGCGACAGAAAACGAGAACAGGTAACTTAGCAGGGCGATTTTGTCAACACGTCGCGCAGTTCCAGTCCGTCGGCGATCAGGCGCGCGAGAGGAACTCGCCCGTCCGGGTGTCCACCTTGACGATTTCGCCCTCCCGCAGGTACTCCGGCACCTGGATGAGCAAGCCTGTTTCCAGGGTGGCGGGCTTGGTCCGGCCGGTTGCCGAATTGCCGCGCACGGCGGGATCGCAACGGGTAATCTTCAGTTCCACCGCTGCCGGCAGTTGCACGCCGACGCACTCGCCGTTATAGATCAACGCCACCATGCCCTGCAGGGCTTCCGTGAGGTAGGGCAGGTCTTCCGCCATACTCTCCCGCGGCAGGGAATACTGGTTAAAGTCGGTCTGGTCCAGCAAATGCACTTGATCCGCGTCCGTGTACATCAGCGTCACGGCCCGTTTGTGGAAATCGGCCGGGGGCAGCGAGTCGGTGCCTTTGAGCACAAAGTCGGTTTTCTGGCGAGTCACCAGGTTGCGGCCGCGGAATTTGTACAGCGTCGCCGCGCCGCGCGCCGAAGGGCTCTGCACGTTGATGCTTTCGATCCGCACGGGGGCGCCCTCAAAATTCATGATGGCGCCGGGTTTGATTTCTTTGGCTTGCATAGGGGTTCTTACATCAAAGCTCCGGTTTGGGGATCGATGCCCACGCCGCGGCACAATTGGGCCAGGCACTTGAGCACCGCGATCAGCGATCCCGGATCCATGAATTCGTCTTCATCGTCCGCATCCTCGCCGATCACTTGTTGAAAATGAAAGATGTCAAAGCGGGCATCGCACTCGGCCAGTCGCTGCAGTTTTGCCTGCTCCTTCTTGCTCCGCGTCTTCTTGTTGCGTTCCGCCTTCAACGCCTCAACCTGTTCCCGCACTTCCTCGCCCGACACGTAGGACAGATCCATGCCGGCAAAATCGGCGGGCGCCAGGACGGTCATCGCTTCGACGTGGCCGTCGGGACCGGTCGTGACGTCGGTCACCTGATGACCTTCGCCCAGCCCCTCCAGGGCCTGGCGAAGCTGGCCGGCGGAGGGCCGGTCGGCCTCCCGAAACAACACCGAATAGGTCTCCCGCCAGCGGTATTGGTCAGTTGCGAACAACGACATCCGTCTGCTCCTCGAATCTCGAAGCAAAACGCGGGTGGGAGACCTGCCCGCCTCACCGGCGTCAAGGCCAATGGTCTTCGTTTTCGGGTCCCCCTGCCCAGGCCTCCAACGCGCCCAAAACCTCGTCTCGTTCTTCCCGGTTGGCCCACACGGATTCATCCATCTCAAGCCGGATTTCGTACCGGCCTTCGCACGCGCAGTCCTCGTTGCCGCAGAAGTGCGGCAGGTCGGACACCCACAGGATCCGATACAGCGGGACATGCTTGTCGTCCACAATACAAAACACGGACGCCATCGTCGTCAACCTCTCAACGGCCTTGCCTGCTACGTTTTGGCTTGTGACAGTTCCGCGGACCGCTTCGCCGCTGCCTGGACGGCAGCCATCAGCGCCGCGCGCAAGCCGCGCTCTTCCAACGCCTGCAGTCCGGCGATCGTCGTTCCGCCGGGACTGGCCACCCGGTCTTTCAAGACGCCCGGATGTTCGCCGGTCGCCAACACCATCCGGGCAGCGCCCAGCACGGTCTGAGCCGCCAGTTGCGCCGCCGTGGCCCGCGGCAGTCCCACCCGCACGCCGCCATCGCTCAACGCCTCGATGATCAGGTACACAAACGCCGGTCCGGAACCGGACAATCCCGTGACCGCGTCCAACCAGGATTCCTCCACTTCCAAGGCCAACCCGACCGCGCCGAGCAGTTCGGCCACCAGTTGCGCGTCCTGACGACTCGCACCGGGCCCCAGCGCAAAGCCCGCCGCGCCCGCACCGACCAGGCAAGGCGTGTTGGGCATGACCCGCACGACCCGCTGCGTGCCCAAGCCGGCACACAGCCGCGCCAGCGGCGTGCCCGCCAGGATCGACACCAGCAGCTTGTCCGGACCGCAGACGCCGCACACTTCCGCCGTCACAGCGTCGGCCTGCTGGGGCTTCACCGCCAACACAATCACGTCGGCAGCGGCGATCACCGCCCGGTTGTCGGCCAGCAACCGGACACCGGCGACCTGGGCGGCAAACTCCGCGCGGGCCGGTTCGGCGGGATCAAACACGACCAACCGGTCGGCGGACGTCAAGCCGCCGCGGATGAAGCCCCCGGCCAGAGCTCGCGCCATCTGACCTCCGCCGATGAAACCAATCGTTTGCTGGATCATGCGTCCACCCCCAACCGCCGCCAACTACCGCAACGCGGCTCTCCAAGCCACGTCCCCTGAGTCGTATCGCGCCAAGGCGTCAGATACGATGCCGTCCCGCCGTGAACCCTTGCGCCACACGGCTCGCAAAGCCATTGCTCCTGCGGCTTACGAGCCCCGCGGAGCCCACTGAGCGATCCGCAAGTTGCGGAACGAGATGTCCGTCGTCGGGTCGTGCCCCTGAATCATGATCGTCCCCGGTTCCAGACGCAACCCCTTGCGCGGGTTTTCGTTGGCTGGCCGGTCGTCGGTCCAGTCACTCACCTGGTATCCGTTCACCCAGGCCGCCATGTGGGCCCCGTCGGCGATCAACGTCATGGAGAACCAGTGCAGATCGTCCGCGACGACGCGCCGGGCGTTCTGCCGCCGGAAGAAGCCGCCGGTGCCGCAATCCTGCGGCTTGGTCCGATCGTCGTCTTGAAAGCCGTTGTGAATCTGGCACTCGTACCCATTCATCTCTTCGCCGGGAATACAGCGAAAGAAGACGCCCGAGTTCAGACGCGGAGCGTGCGTCTGGCATTCCAACTGCAACGCGAAATCAGCGTACTGGCCTTCGCTTTCCAGTTGGCCGCGACCGTTTTCGACGTGCAACTCGCCGGCTTCGCTCACTGTAAACTTGCTGGCCATCTGCGGATACGTCTTCCACCCGGTCAGGTCCCGGCCGTTGAACAGGCTGGTTACGCCCAGCGGCTTGAGCCGGATGTTGCGAAACGCGATTCGGCCCGAATTGAGTTGCAGACCGATGTGACCACGCCTCAAGGGCTTGGGGTCGGTGTAATCCAGCACCTGCTGGCCATCGAGCTTCACCAGCACGCGATCGCCATCGACGGTGACTTCATACGAATGCCATTGGCCGCTGGCGACGGAGACTTCCGCTTTTTGCCGCTGGACCAGACTGCCGGTCGGAAACGGATTGTCGCTTTCCGCGATGTTCAATTCGTAACAGTCGGTAGCGGGCTCTTGATGCTGCAGTACCGTGTGCAGAAAGATCCCGCTGTTGGTTCCCTGTTCAGCGTTAAAGTCCACCCGCAATACGTAATTACAAAACTGTGTCGTGGTGCCTAGCAGCCCTTTTTCGCCCGCGCCGACCACGATCGTGCCGTCCTCGACTCGCCAGTCGGCCTGACTGTCCGCTTTCCAGCCGAACAGCGTTTGGCCGTCGAACAGCGAAATCCAGCCTTCGGCGAGCTCGTCCGAGCCCAGCAACACCGGCTCCGGGTCCGCCTTGGGGGCCGGTTCGGCCGCAGTCTGTTCGGGGGCCGCGGCAGCCGTTTCCACTGCGGCCGGCGGATTCGCCGCCGCTTGGGGCGACGGCTCACCGGGGCTGCACCCCATCAAGCCTAGCGCCAGACCAAGCGTCAGAATTCCGCGGGCGGCAAACGCCAAGTGATGACGACACAACAACATCAGACGCTCCCTTCGTTCCAACAGGCATCCTGCTTGTCGGCAAAACGCATTTCTGCAACGATGGCTCAATCACACCGGGGCCGGTCGTCGTTTTCGGTCGAATGGTCAGCCACCTGGCGACCATGCTGACCGCTCACGAACGCCGCTCCCTTCAAATTTACCACCTGCACGGGTCTTGCAACAGGGCAAGACGACGATGAGCGAGCATCCTTCGTACGGCAAGGTCCTGGTGACCTTCGCTCGAAACAGCCTGATCCGCGACATGACCTTCCGCACCAACTTTCTGTTGGAGTGCGTATCGTCGGTCTCTTGGACCCTGATGAACGTGGGGTTTTATCTGATCATTTTCAGCCACGCCCCGTACATCGGGCCGGAATCGGGCTGGGGGAAATACGAGTTCTTCGTCTTTCTGGGCACCACCTGGCTGATCAACAGCCTTGTCCAGGCCTTCTGCATGCCCAACGCAGACGAATTCAGCGAACTGATCCGGACCGGCAATCTGGACTTTGCCCTGCTCAAGCCGATCGATACCCAATTCCTGGTTTCGTTTCAGCGCGTCGAATGGTCGGCGCTGGTCAACGTGGTGACGGCGGTGGTCTTGCTGAGTGTCAGCCTGTGGCATCTCACGACCCGCTCCGTGCAACCGCTGGTTCTGGATGGCATCGTGCTCTTGCTGTACCCCCTCTATGTAGTGATGGGCGCGGCCATTCTGTACAGCCTGACGATCGCCCTGGCGGCAACCAGTATCTGGCTGGGCCGCAACCAGTCGTTGTACGACTTTTGGTTCTACATCACCAATTTTGCCCGCTATCCAATGGAGATCTATCGCCGCGGCTGGGGCCTTCCGCTGTGGGGCTTTTTCACGTTCGTCATTCCGGTGCTGGTCGTGGTCAATGTGCCGGCCCGCCTGCTGGCCCAACCGCTCCATCCTCGTGCCTGGTGGGAGTGGCCTCTGGCCGGATTCGCGTTGCTGGCGACGGTCCTGAGCCTGCTGGGGTCCCGCTGGGTGTTCAATCGGGCGCTGCTCAGCTACCGCAGCGCGAGCAGCTGATCGGTCAGGGCTGATGGCCCGCGTTTTGGACTCAAGCGGCCAGGCAAACCCCGGACGTGTCAAGAGTCGCTTCGCGACCTGGATCGACTCGCGTTGTGAGCGGGCTACGGTGCGGGGGCGGCTTCGATCAGCGGCCTGACGGGGGCGCGCCAGCGGGTGTAGACGTCGAAGTTCATTAGCAGATCGACCAGGGCGTCCAATTGCTGCGTGCTGGTGCCGGGATACAGCGACTGGTCCACGCCGCCCTGGTGCGGCGCGTCGGACCGGTAGGCGATGATCACGGGCATGCCGGTATACGGCAGAATCGAGACCGGCTCGGCCACCCAGCGGCGGACATAGTCGGGTCGGAGCCGCTGGTACACGTCCGCCAGATTCGGCCCCTTGGCCCGCTCGCTGGTCCGGGGATCGTAGTCGCCGACGATATGACAGGTGACGCAAAAGTTCTTGTCGGTGACGATTCGCATCGCGGCGTCCAAGCGGTCCAGCGCCGGGTTGGCCGGCTCCGGCTGGGCGCGCTGTTGCTCGCGATACGCCCGGTCCGCTTGCTGCAGGTACGCCCGGTCGCGGCGGTTGACCGTGTGATACGGATAGTCCACACGGTCCTGGGCGGCGAAATAGTCCACCAGCGCGGCGGACTCGCCGGCCGACAAAGTGTACTTGGGCATGCGCATCAGCGAGGCAGGACGGATCGGATACGGAGCGAGCAAATAGTCGTGCAGCCATTCCGGCCGCACCTTGGCGCCCTCGCCCAGCAGCGGCGGCGGTAGCCAGCCCCAGACTTCAGAGCCCTTCGCGTTGGGATTGACGGATTTCTCCAACCGGGCTGCGGGCGTCAGAAGGTACTGCGTCAGGAATCCGCCCCAAGCCGGTCGGCGGGCTGCGATTTGATCTCCCCACACGTTGAGCGCGGCGCCGCCAACTTGATAACCGTGCCCGTCCAAGGCCACGGGCCGCCAAAGTTGAAACGGATACTCCAGCGTCGCGGACAGATACGTTTCGTCCTCGAACAATTCGTCGCCCTCTTCGTCGAAGATCAACGGCCGGCCGTCGTCGCCCAGCGTCGGCATTCCCACCAGCGTAGCGTGCAGCAGATCGCGGGCATCGGGCTGCTGAGACCGCTGCAATTCCTCCTTGCCGAATTCGTTGTGAACGAAGGGAAAAACCGCCTTGTCCGGCTGCGGCGGGAACTCGCCCGACGCGTACTCCAGACGCCACTTCTGCGGCTCCAGGAGGTGACAGCTGGAACAACGGTACTTGTCGAGCAGAATCTGCCCCTCGACGACGGCCGCACGCCGCGAGTCGGGAGCGTGGATGTACTTCTCCGCCGGTGCCCGCGCCACGAGTCCCAACACGAACGTGATGATCGCTTCGCGTTCGTCGGCGTCGAACGGGAATTGGGGCATGCGCAGCCGGTCGTTGTAAGCCTTGTTCGGAGCCACTTGATAGTCGTAGCTGCGTGGTTCGGTCAGCTTCTGGAAGAGGAATCCGATCCGGCTGCCGACCGCCAGTTGTTGGCGGAAGTAGGCGACGGTCGCGGGATCGCCGGAGTCGCTGGCGGCGCTGCCAGCCTGGCGAGCCGGCGCGGCGGCAGGTTCGTCCGCCTGTCCGGCCTGCGGGCTGAGGCGCGTTTGCAGGTAGGCCATGATGTTCTCGAAGGCCAGCTGACTGGTGTCTTTCCGCCCCCAGTCGGACAGCGCCGGGCCAATTTGCTTGGCGGTCTCCAAGCCCGATATGTCGTGGCAGCCGAAACAGCCATATTTCGTCAGACTTTTGACGCCGACGTACCGCAGTTTCTGCTGGACGGACAGCTTCGTCTTCCGTCCGCCGCCCGCCGCCTGGCGGACGTCGCTGCCGTTCGCCTCCTGCGCCACGACCAACTCTTTTTCCGCCTCGCGTAGCGTGTCTTTCCGTGGGAACGGAATCCTCTGCTCGACGTACTGCCGGGCCTTGCTGTCGTGGAAGGCGCCTCGCAGGTATTCGAGCGTCAGCTGGTCCAGGGTCTGCACGTCGATCTCCGGCGACGGCTGCGGCTGGTAGGCCGAGGCGGCAGGCTGCAGCAGGAACTCTGCGAGATCTTCCGCAGGATCGGTTACCGACACCACCTGCCCAGCGGCGTCGCGGTGCTGGATCGGCTCCAGCAACAAGTCGGGCATGATGGTTCGCGGCAACTGCCGAGTTGGCTGGCGAAGGAATTCGGTCAGCCACGCACGCCGCGCCTCGCCGGTCAACTTGCCGGCCATCTCCGACAGATCGGGGCCCGCGACGATCTCGTCCGCGGCGCGGAACTTGTCCGCGTCGGCAAAGGCGGCGTGGGCGTGGCAGGCGAGGCAGCCCCGCGTCTGAAACAGCACCCGGCCTCGCTCGGCCTTGTCCGCGGCCGGCGAATCGGTAATCCCGGCCGGCGTGGCGGCCGGGCCGGGATCCTGGGTGCAATCCCGCAGATAGGCGACGATCCCAAGGATCTCCAGCGGCTCGTACTGCTGGGCCAGCTGCCGGCTGTTGCCGCTCAGATGATCCCAGAGTCCGAACACGCGCGGCATGAGCGTTGTCGGCCGGTAGCGTTGCGGATCGCTCAGCCAGTCGAACAGGAAGGCGTCGTCCAGTTTACGGCCGACGTACCGCAGACTCGGCCCCGGTTGGCGGAGTTGGCCGGGCCGGTGCCCCACGGTCTCCCGGCCCGCGGCGGTCTCCGGTGGCTCGGTCCGCAGATCGGGGCCGACGCTGCGACCGGCTTGATAACCGTTGATCTCGTGGCAGCCGTAGCAGCCGTACGTCCGAATCAGGGTGTCTCCGCGAAGCAGTTTTGGCGCGGGCGGGTCCGGAAAACGCTCGCTGGGCCGCAGATCGGCGACGCGGTGGTGGCATTTCAAGCACGCGCTTTCCAAGAACCGCCGCGGGATCATGGGTTCGTCCCAGCACGGGTTGTCGAACCAACCGTACTGCCCCCGCCAGCGCTGCCGGTCGGCAAGGTCGTCGGGCGAGTGGGAGGCCCAGCGGAAGTCGGTGGCGCTGCCCTGGCCTTCATGACAGATCGTGCAGGCAAAGTCCGACAGCTTGTGCGGGCTGTGGTCGCCGACGAACAGGTCCAGCCGCGGGTGGCTGGAAAAGGGATGCGGCAGGCCGCGACGGACGGTGAGCGCGACCGAGGGCGACGCCGCACCGCGGGCCGGCGATTCGTCGTCATTCGCTTCGGCCGCCTCCGCGTCGTCGCCGCGTGGAGGGCCAGCGCTGCCGACGCTTGCGGCACGCTCGCCAACGGCGGACGCAACGGCGACCGCGAGCTGGGCGATCGCTTGTCGGCACCCGGCGACGCTCTGGCCGTTGATCGCCACGATCACGTCGCCCGCCTGCAATCCCGGTTCGCCGCGCAAGGTTGGTGTGGCGTCACCGGTCTGGAACAAATCCAGCAGAATTTGATCGGCCGTCTGGGCCACCGGCGGCGCGGGCACCAGCGCAGCCTGTGCCGCAGGCGTTCCCGGCCGGATGTAGCAGACGGTGGCGTCGTTGGGGTCGAGCAGGCCCTCGCCGGCCAGACGCAGGCCGAAGATATCTTCCAGTCGTTGGGGCAACGCGGGATCAACGGCCTGAGGCAGCGAAAAGATCTCGGCGTTGGTTGAGTCCGCACCGAGCGCTCCCCGCTGGGTTGCGGTCGAACGAGCGGAGGCGGCCTCCGAAACGGGAATCTGCAGCGCAAACTGGAGCAGCTGCTCGCGGGGGTACGCCGGCGCGTCGGCCGAGCCGGGCTGGGTTTTTTGCATTGCCGTGTGGCACGTTGTACAGCGGTCGAACCGCGGGACGTGACGGAAGTTGAAATCCTGGGTCAGGCCCTCGGCCCACAGGTTCTCGATCCGCAACGGCGAGTTGAACGCGTCCAGAATCGGCAGCTCCAGGAACCTCTTGCCGGGCCGCGGGAAACCGCGGCGAAGGTGGAAGTACTCGGATTCGCGGTTCACCGCGGCAGCTTCCAGCCGTTCGAGGTCCGCGCGGCTGTCCGCCAGCTTCTGCTCCAACTCCCGCTCGCGAACGGTCAACTGGGCGAACGTCGCGTCCAACGCCAAGCGGTGTTCCTTGGCCGCGGCGTGCCGGCGGGCCAATTCGGCGACCTCCGCCCGAAGTCGGTCCGCCGCGATTTGACGCCGTCCAACTTCCTCCGCCGGCCGGCCGGCGCGGACGGCCAGCCCCACGTCGGCCTTGGCCACGTCCCAATCGGCGGTCCGCAATCGCTGGGCGTTGGCTCGTTCGTCCTCGCGCAGACGAGCGGCGGCGATCAGCGTCCGCAACTGGGCCAGAACCGCGGCGCGCAGCCCGGCTGCGGGACCGCCCGCGCCGTCGGTCTGGCCCGCCTGTCCGCGACAGAACGCCTCCAGGCGGCGGCAGGCTTGATCAAAGCCGGCCAGCTCGTCCGACGTGCCACGCCGCTGAGCGTCGCAAACGACCTGCGCGCGGAACTGGGCCAACAATCGGCTGTCCAACTGCTGATCTCGAGCTTGCTCAAGTTGGCGTTGGAGTTGCTGCCGCTGTCGCACCGCTTCGTCCGTCTCGTACTGCCGCTTGCGCCAGCTTGCCACGCGGCTGTCGATCCGATTGGCCGTCCGCTGATACTGCTTCCACTGGCGCTGATGGTCTTGAACCAACAGCCACACGGTGGTCGCCAGCAGCGCCAAGCACGCCAAGGCGAACAGCCTGTGCAGCAGCTTCATGGGATACGCCGTCTGATCGCTTGCGGGCACGGGCCTTCTCCACCGCGGTTACAGATTCAAAAAGTACTCGGGGAACGCAACGAGATAGCTCAGGTTGGCCGTCCAGCGGGCGAGCATTTTGATCGGCAGCAGGGTCATCATCAGCAGCAGGAACATCAGCAGCGCATAGCGCGCCCCGCCCATTTGCGCATACAACCCGCGAAAAAAGCGGGAACCCTTGGCCAACACCGCCGGAACGACGAAGAAATACACCGCGAGCAGAACGATGCCCGGCGACTCGCGGAGCAGGATGTAGCCGAACCGGGACCACGCCCCCGCGTCCTCCGGGGCCAACGGCCGTTGCGAGTGCCAGAGCCCGACCCAGAAGTACTCGGACAAACTCACGTTGTTCAGATTCGCGGTCTTGTGAACGTCCCACGTCTCATACAAGCCGAAGTAGTTCCAGTTCGGTCCCCGCAGAAAGGTGCCGATCACGATCAGCGAAACCCACAGGGCCAGGAAGCCGAACTGGTACACCAGGTACGCAAATCGCCGCTGCCGGATCGTGTAGTAGCCGTTGCCCAGCATGTTCCGGTCCAGATACGGGATGGCCGACAAGCCAAAGATGATCAGCGCCGGCAGGACGACGCCCGCCATCCAGGGATCGAAGTACAGCAGCATTTCCTGCAGACCCAGGAAGTACCACGGCGCTTTCGACGGATTCGGCGTGTTCATCGGATTGGCCGGCTCTTCCAGCGGGGCCTGCAGCACCAACGACCAGAAGATCAAAAAGGCCGTCAAGCCGACCATGCAGATCAATTCGATGTAGACCAGATCCGGCCAGACCAGCACCTTGTCGCTGTCCCTCTGTTCGACCGTCGGCTCCCCCCGCGCAAGGCGTTCGTCGTTCTCGACAGCGCGCCGCGTCCCCAGCCACGTAAAGAATCCCAGCAGAAAGATCATGCCGACGATCGGCACATTGTCCGGCTTGCCCACAATCCGGGCGAAGTCCGGGTCGGTCATCGAAAGGCCCAGAAACGCGAATCCCAAGTTCAATATGACCCAGGCCACGGCTGGGCGGACCCAAAACCGCCGGGCGAAGAACATCGCGAGAACCGCCGCGAACGTGCCCAGCGTGTACCAGGTCGGCTGCAGGGCCTGGTTCAAAAACGCCCGGACGGACTCCGGCAGCGAAATCCGGCTCAGGGACACCGGCTCGCCACCCAAGGCCAGGTACCCCATCCCGCCGAACACGGCCGCCAACAGCAGCCACAGCGGCGCGGTTGTCGCGCGCCGCGGCCCGCCGCGGCCTGACGCCGGACCGCGGCGCCAGACGTACACCGCCGCCAAGGCGTTCATGGCCGCCAACGCCAGATAGTAACCGACGAGGAAGCCGGATACGCCCTGGTAAAACTCGGTGATCTCAACGTGGCCGTGCATGGTAGTGAGAAACGGAACAATCCGCCGGGCAAGCCGGCGGCATTAACAGCGACAATCCGCCGGGCAAGCCGGCGGCATTAACAGCGACAATCCGCCGGGCAAGCCGGCGGCGTTAACAGCGACAATCCGCCGGGCAAGCCGGCGGCATTAAATGGAACAATCCGCCGGGCAAGCCGGCGGCATTCGGGGGCTCTTTGGTTGTCCAGACTCCTGCACCGCGGCTACATCGGGCCGCTGATCCCGCCGTCCTTGCGCACACGCCAAAAATGAACCGCCGACAGCAGGGCGGCGGCCAGTGGGATGGCGATGCAGTGCAGCACGTAGAAACGGTTCAACGCCACTTCGCCCACGAATCGCGCCCCCAACAGACCAAACCGGGCGTCGGAGGAACTGGTGATCAAGTCGATTCCGTCCACGGTCAGGATCTGCGAACCGGGACCTTCGGCGCCCAGCAGGGGCGTGGCCCGCGCCATGTTCGTCCCCACCGTCACGGCCCAAATCGCCAATTGGTCCCAGGGCAACAGGTATCCGGTAAACGACAGCAACAGCGTGAGCACCAGCAGGATGACGCCGATCACCCAATTAAACTCGCGCGGCGGCTTGTAGCTGCCGGTCAGGAACACTCGATACATGTGCAGCCAGACCGCGATCACCATCGCATGTCCCGCCCAGCGATGCAGTTCCCGCAGCACGCCCAACGAAGTGACGTCGCGGAGGTCGAGCATGTCTCGGTACGCCCACTCGATGGTGGGCCGATAATAAAACATCAACAGCACACCGGTCACCGTCTCGACCAGAAACAGAAAGAACGTGATGCCGCCCATGCACCAAGTATAGCTGAGGGCAATCCCGTGCTTGCGGATCGAGATCGGGTGCAGATGCAGCACGAAGTTGGTCAGAATCACCGCAATCCGGTTGCGGCGGTCCAACGGCGGCGGATGCCGGAAGATGCTCCTCCAAAGCTGCGAACGGCGGATTCTCTCGCCCAGCGACGGCATGTGGCTGTGTCCTTGGACTCTCGTCCCTCGCGCTCAGACCGTTGAATTTCGTTCCTGGACGTCGGTTTTCACGAAGCAATCCGGGTCGCTCCACTGACCCAATTCCTCCTGGAACGTACGGCTTTTGTCGACCTCCAGCTGGCCGTCTTCCGCGACGCGGATCGCGTACCGCTCCAGCGGCCGGGGGGCCGGGCCTTCGAAGTGGATTCCGTCCTTGTAGAACCCGCTGCCGTGGCAAGGACACTTGAATTTCTGTTCGGACTCCAGCCACGTGGGGGTGCAGCCCAAGTGCGTGCAGTAGGTCCGCAACGCATAAATCTGCGGCTGGCCTTCGTGCTCGTGCCTGACAATCCACACGCCGAACCGGTTGGTGAAACAAGTCTCGACTTGCCCCGGTTCGTAGTCATCGGGCCGGCCCGCTTTGAACTTCGTCGGCGGTTCGATCACGATGTTTGGAAACATGAATCGCGCCAATCCCAGCAGCCACAGCAAATGTGTCGCAGCCAGAATCGAGAAGCCGCAGGCCAACGCCGAGCCGAACAGACGCCGCAAGAACCCGCGTCGACGGACTCGGCCGCCAGAGAGCGGGACTGCCGTTTCAGCCGGTTCGTGTTTCGCGAGGTTGGTTGCATCCGTCATAAGGCACCGCCGATGGTTCTTATGCCCGTTGTACTTGCGCACAGGCGACTGTCAACCCCTTGCCGGAGTCAGGGCGTGACCGCTTGCCGATTCGCGGCCGGTAGGTCAAATTATAGCCCGTTCATCGGCACGGGAGAGCGAGGCATGGACGAGAATCTGGACCGCGGCAGCGCACGGCATGAATTCGGAGGGAGACAATTCCCAGGCCGACCGAGGGCTGTCCATGCAGCAGCCCTGGTGCTGGAACTGGCGTTGGGACTGGGGCTGCTGGCCGGTTGCGGCTCGGACGCAAACACGCCCGCCGCCAAAGCCGCCAAACCCGGCGCCGCGAAAACATCCGCAAGCCGGACCAGCAGGATCCCCGCCAAGGCGCGCCCTCTACCGGCTCCAAGCGTGCCGGCCGATGCCTTTCCCGATCTCGCAGCGGCCATCCAGGCGCTGACGACCGCCGCCAAGGCCAGCGATACGCCGAGTTTCGTCCGCGCCGAGCAATGGATCGTCATGCAGGGCGACGCAGGCGTGGAACCACTGGGCCAGATTGTGAACGACCCCCAGGCCCAGATGGAACATCGGATCGCCGTCTGCCGCACGCTGCGGCGACTGGGCACCAAGGCCAAGGCCGCCTTCAAGCAGGCGCTGACCGACAAGTCTCAGCAGATACGCTTGAATGCGATCAAAAGCCTGGGGCTAATCGAGCCGACGGACCAGGACATCATCCAAACGCTGGACGGCTATCTGGGCAACAAGGATGTGCGGACGCGCACGGAGGCCATCTTTGCGCTGGCGAACATCGGACCGCCAGCCAAAGACGCCGTGGGCGACAAACTTGTCAAGATGCTGAACGACCCCAAGGAACAGGAGACGATCCGCGGCGCCGCAAGACGGGCTCTCGACGAGGTCGCTCCGCGTCGCACATTCCTCGACCGCTGAGCCGCGCCCGGCCGGACTGGAGGGCGCTAGCCGCCCTGGTCCAGCGTCAGCACGGCGGCGAGCGTCGCCTGCACCGTCATGGCGGCGTTCTGGACGTCGCAACGTTCGGGGATATCGCCCTCCAGGTGATAGTTGGGGTCGCCGTACGGCCAGGAGCCGATGTTGACTACGGCGGCCCCAAAGCCTGCCTTGACGAACGAGCCGTCGTCGTCGCCGGGGCCCGAACGCTGGACCGACCGTTGCTGCAGGCCGATGGCGAACCGCTCATTCACGGCGCTCATCAACTCCGCCAACCGCGCGCCGGCGGGTACGGTGTACGCGGTCACATTGGTCTTCTTGCCGGCCGCAGTTTCCTCCGCCGTCTTGACGCCGATCCCGTCCAAATTGAACACGGCCACGAGGTTGTCGCCCCGCTCCTTGGCCTTCTGCGCAGCCGTGACGCTGGTCCAGGGCGTGTGCTCCTCGTTGCACAACAGGAAGCGGATCGTCCGCTCGCAAGGATACTCCGCCAGCACGCACGCCAACTCCAGCACGCCCGCCGTGCCGATCGCGTTGTCGTTGGCTCCCGGCGAAGCGATCCAACTCTGCGAGTCCTTGTGCGCCAACACGACGATGATTTCGTCCGGCCGCGACCGGCCTTTCTTCTCCGCGTACAGGTTGTAAGCCGTGTACCATGGATCTTCGGGCATCGGCCGCGAGTATTGATGGTGCGGCGGTTTCTTCTCGTCCCGGCGATAAGCCTGCACGCGCACCTCCTCACGCTGGACGCGGTACCCCTGCGACTCGAGCTTGCCGGCCAGATAGTCGTCGGCCTCGTGCAGCGTACACTTCGCGTGGCCCGGCAGCGTAAGGTTCAGCTTGCGGAACGGCAGCGGGTCTTTGGACAGATAGAACAGATGCCGTGACATCCGCTGGGCGTCGACGGTCGCGATCAGACCGCGAATGCTCGCCTCGACGGACCCCTTGCTCCAGATCCCTCCCCAGTCCGGCTTGCTTTGCGCACCGGGTTGGTTCTCGGCGGCAGAGACGGATCCGGCCAGGGCAGCCAAGAGGGCCAGCGACAGACCGACTGCAGCAACTCCTCGACCGTTCATGAAATGCTCCCTTTCTTTCCAAAATCCTGCGGGTTGGTTAACGAAGCTCGAAAACAACCATCAGCCGCCCCGTGAGCGGCCCGGCGCTGGCCGCCGGTTCAAGCGGCCCGGCGCTGGCCGCCGGTTTGCGCGGCCCAGTGCCAGCGGCAGCTCTCATCGCCGGATCGAAACCGGCCGCGGAACGGAATCCGCCCGTTCAGCCGTCCGGCTAGGGGAACGAGCCCGGCTTCGACCCATCCGCGGCCGTTGGCTCACCGGCCGATCACGGTAAACATGACGTGCCAGCCGCTGCCGCCGCTGAGCACGCCGGGGCGTTTTTCCGAAGCGTCCACCGGCCCGACTTCGCCGGCGCAGTAACAGCCAAACAAGGGCAGCTCGCGTCCCAGCACGGTCTGGATTGCCTCCAATTCGTCGGCGGGCCGCTTCAATTTGCCGCGCCGTCCGGCGCAGTTAAAGGCCAGCACGGCGTGCGGCTTGCCCGCCGCCGCCGCGAGCGCCTGGATCGCCGCTTCCCGCGCCGTGGCAATCACCTGGTCGTTGTCCATCGCTTTGCGGCCCGCCAGCGTGACGCGGAAATCGCCGGACAGCATCAGGGCCACGGCGCTGTCGGCCAGAACGCGTCCCTGGAAAACCACGAACGTCTGGCCCGCATTCTTGTTGGCGCTGCCTCCGGTGATCGGAAACTGGCCGCCCAAAACCTGCTGGACGCCCTCGACCAGGTATTGGTTCTTGGGCGAATGGGCGTCGGCCAGGAGCACCGCCAGCCGGTCATCCTGGACGCGCGCCAGCTGGCTGGCCAGCTTCGCGCCCGCGGCGTGCAGTCGCTGCTTGATCTCCGCCTCGTGCTGCTCGAACGTCAATTTGCCGACGCCCAGATCCCGGACCAGCGCCGCCGCCACGCCGACGCCTTCACCGCCGATGCCCAGCAGGCAGACCGTGTCGAATCCACCGCAACCGGCCTGGGTGAACGAGCCATAAGTCGCCTGGCCAAAGACGATTTCGCGCGGGAGGACGGAACAGACGCCGGCCAACAGCGCTTGCTTGTTCTCCGCGTCTTCAAAACACTCGGACACAAGGACCGCCCGCAGCGGCGCGTCGCCCATCGCCTGCTTCAGTTTTTCCGCCGCCGCCTTGCCCGCCGCCGCCGGTTGCTCGTTCTGATCCTCGACCAGCGCCGTGCGGAAAACGAGCGGACGTGCTCCGCAAGCCGGTGCACTCCGCCAGACGTCGTCCGCCCCAGGGGCCGATGTCGCCCACAGGCCGCAGACGGAAACGAGGACCAGCAACGCCGCGAGCCGGCGGCATGGCAACCGCAAGGACCAACTTGACCTCATGGAAATTCCCCTTCAGTATTTGGACGTACACAATCCCCAGCGAACCTTGTTGCCCAGCGGCGGTGTTTTCTCCCAGGCGGCTCCCGGCCAACGGCTCCAGGCCGCCGCGTCGGCGGCTCGCGCCCACAGCCCGGCCGCTCGTCCCAAATCGCGGAGTCCCGTTCCATCGGGGTCGTGAACCAGCACGGACAGAAAGAACTCGCGTCCCTCCGCCGGTTCGACGGCGTCCCGCAGCAAACGGAACGGGATCGCGCACTCGTAATGCGTCACGTCGCCCTTACGCTGGATCGCGACCTCCACGTCGCGGCACCGCAACAACTCCAGATCGCGCGCCGGGCCGGCGCTTGCGATCGGCGTGTCCACGGCGGCCAGCTGATAACAGTCGGCGCCGCCGTCGCCCGCCCTCAGCAACCATTCCGCGCGTTGCGACGTTCTCGCCGGGCCGTCCGCGTCGTCCAGCGGCGACACGGCCAGCTGGACCGCGTCCACCAACCGGCGCCCCGGCCCCGGCTCGCCGACGTGCTGGTCCTCCTGAACGGTAACCAGAAGATAAAAACGCTTGCGGCTCCAGAACGTACGGACCGTCGTCCGCTTGCCCTGGTCCTGGAACGTAACCGGAATGGCGTCCTGCCACTCGTCCGCCCGCCCGTCCACCACCGCCTTGGAGTACGGAGCGCTGGCGACAAACACGGCCTGCGAGCGCTCGACCACCTGGTCTCCCACACGGGCCGTGACACGCAACGGATACGAATTGGCCTCCACATTGCGGGCCTTCTCGATATTGAACGCAAACCGCCGTTCGCCCGACGCCGGCACTTCGATCGTCCGACTCTCCGGCGCAATCCGCCAACCGTCCGGCCCCGCCAGCGAAAGCTCACCGCGCCAGGGCTGATCCCGTAGATTCTCGACCACCACGCCGATCAGCGGTTGCGTCGCCGGCGGCACCGTCAGCGGCTCGACCCGCAAGCGAACCGGCTCCTGCGCCGAGCCAACCGCTCCCGTCAGCAGCCCGAAAACAACGCTAAAGGCAATCGTCGCCCGGCCGCTCATCCCAAGGAATCGCAACATGAACCGCCCTCTCCAGCGTGTTCGCCGGGTCGCAAGGCAATCTCCGGAAAGACCGCCGACACCCTGGCGTCGGTCGAGAAACAACTGGCCGGCGCCGAGCCCGCGGCACGGCGCAATTCGCCGGTTCCGCGGCTGATTCGGAACCGGGGCTGGCGTCCCTCCGCTCCCTGACGCCTCAAGCGCCGCTCAGTATAGTCCAACGCGGCGAGTGGAAACAAGCGTGTCCGCCACGGCCCTTGTCGGGCGCAGCCCTGGGCCGCGTCAGCCGCGGCGGCTGACCAGCAACAGAGGCTGCGCGGTGCGGAGTGCGACTTGCAGCGCGAACTGGCCGAACAGCTTGCGGCGACGGCCGGCGCGTTGGACGCCCATGATCACCAAGTCGCTGTCCGCAGCGCGAGCGGCTACGACGGAGATCGGGTCGGGATCGCAAACCAACTCCACCCGGCAGCCTCCCGGACACAACAACTGCGCCGTGCGGCGGAAAGCCTGTTCGTCCAGTTGCCTTTCTTTGCGGGCCAGGCCCGCGGGCAGGACCTTCAGGAAGGTGACCTCCGGCTGGACGGAGCGGGCCAGGCTTCCCAGCAGGCGGGCCAGCAGTTTGTCGTGGCCGCCTCGCCCGCCCAAGGGAACCAGGACCCGCCGCACCTGGGACAACTGCCATCCGGCGGCGGCCCGCAATACCACGACGTCGCAATCGGTCCGGTTCAGGAGGGTCTCCAGCGGCCAACCGCTCGTCTCCTCGGTCAATCGGCTCAGTCCCAACAGCAGGCTCTCGCAGCGATGTTCCCCGGCCACGCGGGCGATCTCCGCCCAGGGCTGCTCCGCCACGGTCGCCAAGGTTTCCGGAACGATGCCCGATTCCACGTTGGCGGCAAGGGCTTCACGCAGAGCCGCTTGGGCGGCGTCCAGCGGCTGCGGATCGCGCCGCGGTTGCCAGGCCCGCGGCGCGACCACGACGGACAGCATCAAGACTCGGCCGGCTTCGGGCGGCGCCAAAGCCTTGGCCACGTCCGCCAACGCCCGCACATTTTCCGGATTGGCGATCGGGACCAGGACCAGCGGGTTGCGGCCGCGAAGCTTGATCAGTTCCGGGTCCAGCGCGGTCCCCGAAGCGTCCGCCACGCGAGCCCGCTGGGCGAACAGCACCAGGAACAGCAGCCCGCCCAGGCACAGCCAAACCAGGGTGATCACCCCGGCCGCCGGCGACGCCAGGCCTTGATTGACCGCCAGCGCCAAACAGGCCACGCCGCCCACGACCGGCACTGCCGGATACCAAGGCGAACGGAACGGCGGCACCCGCGCGCCGCTGCGCTGACGCACCAGGATGGCGATCCAGTGGGCGACGGCAAAGGTCAGCAGAAAAATCAAGCTCGACGCGGCCCCGGCCGCCGTCACATCGGGGATCACCAGCAGGATGGCGACCACCGGCACCGCCGTGACCAGGACCGCCGCCAGCGGCGTGCGGCTGCGCGGATTCACCCAGGCCAGCACCGGGGGCAGCGTGCGGTCGGCGGCCATCGCCATCGCGACCCGCGAGGCGGCAAATAAATTGGCATGCAGCGCCGAAGCCATCGACAGAAAGCCGGCGACGATCACCAGCCAGTAGCCGGACGGCCCCAGATAGTTCTGCGCCGCCACGGCCACAAACGTCTCCGCGTGTGCCGCACCCATCTCCGCCAGCGATTGGCCCGGTTGCACCGCTGCCACGGCCGTCACCACCAGAAACGGAAGGTACACCCCCAGTCCGATCCCCAGCGAACAGAACATGGCGCGGGGAATCGTGCGGACCGGATCGCGGACTTCCCCCGCCACGGCAGCGATCAAGTCAAAACCCTGCAGGGCAAAAAAGGTCAACCCCATCGCCGTAAAGAAGCCGCCGGCGCCGCCCGCGAAAAACGGCTGCAGGCCCGCCACGATCTCCCCGCCCGACCGGCCGCGAACCGCCCCCGGACCAAAGGCAATCAAGATCGCAAACGCCACCAGCTTGCCAATGTTCGCCCACTGGCCGCCACCGGCCGGCCGACACATCAGACCGATCGTGTAGAAGGCGGTGATCAACAGGGCCAGCCCCCAACTGGCCCGCGGGCCTGTCAGCCAGCCGGCGGGCGAGCCCGTCCCGACGCGCCAGATCCCTGCGACGACCAGCTTGCCGAATTCGGCGCATCCCAAGGCGTACAGCACCGAGGCGGCGATCGAGGCGAACCAGACCACCCAGCCCACGGTGAACGCGGCTTCGATCGACAAGACCTTCTTGGCAAACGCGTACGTGCCCCCGGATTGCGGAAATTTCGACGAGACCTCGGCGAAACTCAAGGCGGTCAGGATCGCAATCACCCCGTTCAACGCCAAGGCCAACACGGCGCTGGGACCCGCCAAGGCAAAGGCGGGACCGGCCAGGGCCAGAATCCCCCCGCCCACGATCGCCCCCACGCCCGGCGCCGTCGCCCCCCAGAAACCCAAATGCCGCTCGACCGTGGAATGCCTCCCCGGACTCCCTTCGTCTGCCACGCGCTGCTCCCTCCTCGCCTGCTCCCCTTGATAACCGACGAAACGCCGGCCTGGCAAGGCCCCCCGGAACGATCCAAGACTTTGTGACTGCCCGTCCGGAGAAAGATTCTGCGATCGCTTGAATTCCGTAGGCCTGAACCCATTATCGACGGGTAGCGAGCGCCATTCCGCTGGCCTGTTTCTCGAATCAATCTAGCGCGTCAGCAACTCGCCCACGGACAGTTGGGGCAATTTGGGGAGTTGACCGGTGTGGACCGCCGGGGGGAGCTTGCCGAGTTGATCCAGGTTCCATTGGCCGGGGACAGGAGCGGTCAGCTTTTCCAACTCCTTGCGGGGAACGTTCAACCGGGCGAGGATTTCGTTGCTCTTGACGCTCACCAGACGGTCCAGTTTGTCCAACTGCTCGACGACCTCGCGATCGACGCGGGCGGCCAGTTGATCCACGCGGGTCTGCAACTCCTGGCGGACCGCGGTGCTCAAACCCTCGGCCAACTGGGGGCCCAAATTCGAGTGCAACCGAGCGTTCGGTCGCCGCAGCGTGCCGGCGAGGTCGACGGTCACGGTCAGCTGTTGGACCTGCTGCAGCGCCTGATTGACGCGGGTCCGCACAGGCTCGCCGCCGAACGAGGCGGCCAGGGCCGTCTCCAGGCGGACGGATTCCTGGGCAAAGACGAGTTGTCCGGCCAGCGAGTCGTCACGCAGGTCGATCTCCAGCTTGAAGGCCGCCCGGCCGGGAGCGACGCGCAGAGCCAGTTCTTCCGCGCGGCCCAGCGTCCGGGCGGGCAAGTCCACGCGGGGCAAGTCCACCACCAAACGATCGTGCGGCGCGGCCCCGGCGCGGTCCAGGACAGCAAAAACGCGCAGCGGAGTCTCTCCGCGCGCTTCGATCGTCACCGTGGCGGGCCGGCCGTGCCGTGCGGGCTCCGTGGTGAGATCCGTGAGCGTTCCCGTAAAGGGCACGTACTGGCCGCCGTCGCGGAAATCGCCCTCCACGGCCAGACGCTGGAACAACACCCGCGGCAACGGCCGCAAGTCGCCCAAGGGCACGATCCGGCCGCGGAGCCGCTCGGGCTGGGCGAACTCGCGGCGGCGGGGAATGCACTGGCGGCTCCACTGGACCCACCCCAGCAGTTCCTGCAGCCGCGCGGCCTGTTCGCGGCCGAGCAAGTAATGCGTCAGCGTTTGGCCGTCGAGCGATTCCCAGGTCAGCTTGCTGCGCAGATAAGCCACATCGTGGTCTTTGGCCTCCTGCATGGCTTTCGCATCCAGCTTGACTTGCTCGCCCAGGCGGCGCACGTCGCTCGGCAACCGCTCTAATTCGCCCCGCGTCTGGGCCATCTGGGCGGCAGCCTCCTCGATCCGCTGCGGGTTGGGAATCGCCTTCGCGTCGCGAATCTGCCGAACCAGTTCTTTGAGCTTGGCCACGCGGTCTTTCAACGCGTCGATCTCCGCCTCCAGGCGGCGGTATTCGTTGGGCCAGCGGTCCATCAATTCGCGGCACAGCCCCGGAGTCTGCAACTGGTTTTCCAGATCCTCCTGCAAGCGTCCGGCGATCGGCAGGAGCCATTGTTGCCGAAACGCCGCTGCGTCGAAACCGTCCAAGATGCCGCCTGACGTAGCGTCCGCCTCGAGCGCCCCGGAACGGGACCGCTTGTCGTCCAGCCGCAGTCCGCTGATCCGGCCCTGACGCACGACCAGCCTTTTCTGCAGCAAGGCGTCGCCGTCCAGGTCCAACTGGACTCGCTGAGCCCGGAAGAGGTTCCTTTCCGGCGCGGCCGGATTGGCAACCTGGACGCCGCCGAGTTCCAAATCGCCGTGGGCCAGCGACAGGTCCAACGCGTGAATGTCGATTCGGGCCCCCAACGCCTGGGAGCCGTAGCTGACGATCGACCAGCGCAGCAACGGGGCCAGCCCAAAGCCCAGCAGGGCCGCCACGGCAGCCGCCAGGATCAGACGTGGAATCAGGTAGCCCCAACGAATCATCGCTTCCAACTCCAACTGGCTGACAGGTCGACGCCCCAGAGCAGCTGGTACAGGCGGTACTTCTGGAGCCGTTCGGACAGCCTTGCTCCGTAACGTTCTTGAAGCCGCCTCACGCCGCGACTCGTCAGGAAATAGACGGGGTAGAACAGCCACAGGCCCAGGGCCAGGCTGCCGACCACGATCGTGTTGTTCAAACCGGTCCAGGCTGCCGCCGGCCACTGGAAGAGCCCGTTCCAGTACGGCGTCAGCGCGGGCGCGGTGAGCAACGCGTAGCCCAGTCGATCGGTGAAGGGGTCGCAAAACGCCGCCAGACAGGCGCACGCCAGCGCGGTGCAGGTCCCGGCCGCCAGGTTGATCCGCACGGTCAACAGCAGCGTCCCAAGCGCGGCGGCGGTCAGGTTGTCCTTAGGCACCAGCCCGACGACCATGCCCAACGCGACCGCCCAGGCAATGCGCCGCGGCGAATTCAAGTCCCGCAGCGCGGCGACCAGGAATCGAACCGGTTTGATGAACCAGAGCACGAGGCAATCCCCTTGGAAGTAAAGGCCATCAAACAGGATCGACCGGAAAAAGCGGTAAAAATGAATCGCTTTCCCCAGTCCGGACGATCCTGTCCAGTTTCTCTATTTCCTCGCGGATCGAGCCGTCGTCGGTGGCAAGTGGGTGGGCTTTCACGAAGAGTCGCCCCGGCATCTTGCGAACGGCAGCCTGCCGGCCCGGAAACAATCCAACGGCGGCCGTTGGCCACTGCGTCCGGACATTCCCAGCCTGTGCGCGTTGAAGTCCAGCGGCGGGTTCTGTACACTTTGGGGGATTCAGGACGAACGGCGGGCACGTATTTCGTAGCCGCAGGCATCCTGTGGTTGCCGGCGGGCAAGGGGAGGTTTCTATGAAAACCTCGGATGGCAGTTCGGCGTTGGACGCCAGCGTCTTGGTGCTGAACCGCATGTATGTCGCCGTGCGCGTCGTCACTGTCCGCCGGGCTTTCGTGATGTTGTGCCGGGACTCCGCCGAGGTGATTCACGTCGACAACGGCGCGTACGCGAACTACGATTTTGAGACATGGTGCGAGTTGAGTCAGTTCTGGTGCGAGGACCCGTCGTTGCTGGCCGGCTTGGATCAGAGCGACTGGGTCCGCGCGGTCCGCTACCGCATCCAGGCGCCGCGGATCATCCGCCTGTTGCGGTTCGACCAGACGCCCCGGCAAACGGTCCGGTTGAACCGCAGGACGCTCTTTGCCCGCGACGGGCACTGCTGTCAGTACTGCGGAAAACCGTATCCTCACAGCCAGCTGAGTCTGGACCATGTGACGCCCCGCAGTCGCGGCGGTACGACTTGCTGGGAGAACGTGGTCACGTGCTGCCTGCATTGCAACTCGCAGAAAGGCAACCGCACGCCGCAGGAAGCCGGCATGAGGCTTCAGATGCACCCGGCCAAGCCCAAACACAACCCCATGCTGAAGCTCCAACTTGGCAACCCGCGCTACCAGGTCTGGCAGCCCTTTCTGCACCAGGCCGGGTACGCGATTGACGTGATCTGATCTTCCATGAGCAAAGTCACCTACAAGGACGCCGGCGTCGACTTGGACGTGTACGACGAGGCCATGACGCGTCTGCCGCGGCTGATGCATCGGACCTTCTCCCCGCGAGTCCTGAAGCTGGACGGGGGATTCGCCGGCCTGTTTCAACTCGATTTCTCCAATCGGCTGTTCTCCCGCAACTACGACGACCCGGTTCTGGTCGCCTGCACCGACGGCGTGGGCACCAAGCTGAAGGTGGCTCAACGCTGTGGAAAACACGACACGCTGGGCATCGACCTGGTGGCGATGAGCGTCAACGACGCCCTGTGCTGCGGGGCGGAACCGTTGCTGTTTTTGGATTACGTCGCCATGTCGCACGACGATCCGCCCGTGCTGGAGCAGTTGGTCCGGGGCGTCAGCGACGGCTGTATTCAAGCCGATTGTGCGCTGCTGGGCGGCGAGACCGCGATCATGCCGGACCTGTACCGGCGCGGCGAATACGATCTGGCCGGTTTCTGTGTGGGCGTGGTGGAACGGAAGCAGATCATCGACGGCAAGGCGATCGTGCCCGGCGACACCTTGCTGGGCGTGGCCTCCAGCGGGTTGCACGCCAACGGGTACAGCCTGGCGCGCAAGGTCGTGTTCGAGGTGGGCGGATTCGACGTCCACGACCACGTGGACGGCCTGGGCACGACGGTCGGCGAGGCCTTGTTGACTCCGACGCGGATCTATGCCCAGCCGGTGCGCAAGATCCTGCGGCACTACAAGGTGAAATCGGTCGTCCACGGCCTGGCGCACGTCACGGGCGGCGGCCTGCGGGGCAACCTGGAGCGGATTCTGCCTGCGGGCACGCAGGCCCAGATCGATGAAGGCTCCTGGCCCGTGCCGCCCGTGTTCCCGTGGCTGCAGCGACTGGCAGACATCGACGACGCCGAAATGGCGCGCGTGTTCAATCTGGGTATCGGGCTGGTGCTGGTGGTCAGTCCGTACTACGCCGAGAGCATTCAGCGGATGCTGGCCGAGTGCGGACACGACAGCCGGCCGATCGGCCGGATCGTCCCCGCGTCGTAGGACGCGCGTTCCAGGCAATCGCCCGTCAGCCTGTTGAAAGAGGGGACGGTTGAAAAAGGCGCCGGGCACCTCGCGGGGGCGTTCTTCCCTGGGGGACTCCTGCGCAGCTCGAAGCCAAATTTCTTTTTTCAACCGGCCGCTACGCCGCGGCGCGGCGATCCAGGCCGTCCGTGTACGGCTGGTCCAACTCGTCCAGCCACGCCACCAACTCGCCCAACACGGGGCGGCGCTCGGGGCGTTTGTCCAGCATCACGTCCAGAATCTGCACGATCGCGTCGTCCAAGGCAGGATTGAACAGACGCGGGTTGGGCGGAGTGTGGTGCAGTTGGGCGGCGGCCAGCGCGGCGGGGTCGGTCTGGGGAAAGGGCAAGACGCCGGTCACCATGCGATACAGCGTCACGCCCAGGCTGTAGACGTCCAAGGCGGGGCCGAGCTCGGCCAGGGACGTGAACGATTCGGGCGCGCTGTACGCCAGCGTGCCGGCCAACGCCGACGCTTCGGCGCCGCCCGGCCGTCCCGTCCGGCGAGCCAGTCCCAAATCGAGCAGCGTGACGTGGCCGGTGGAACTCACGAAAATGTTGTCGGGCTTGACGTCCGAATGCACCCAGCCCTCGGCATGCAGCGCCGTCATCGCCTCGGCCGTCTGCCGCGCCACCCCGATCGCCTCGCCGCCGGACAGGTGCTGCCTGCGCGCCAGCGCCGTTTCCAGCGGCTGGCCTTCCAAATAAGGCATCACCAGGTAGTGCGGAGAATGCTTGACTCGCGCCGCCAAGACGCAGGTCAGATTGGGATGCGATACCTCGCGCGCCACAACCGCCTCGCGCTGCAGCAACCGAATCGCCAGCGGGTCGCAAGACTCCGTCGGCTTGACCAGCTTGACCGCATAGTCCGCCGGTTCGCCGACACTGCGGCCGGCGGGCCGCGCTCGGTAGACCTTGCACCAGCGGCCTTCCCCCAGCAGTTCAGCCAGTTGCCAGTTGCCAACGGCGGGCAGCCAAGGCGCAAAGGCTACGGCGCGCGCGGTCGTACCAGGATCGCGGGATCGGGAAGCCATGAATCGGGAGCGAACGGGTGGTGTCCGCCGTTTGGGTCGAAACAGCGTTTTGACGCGATCGCGCTGGAATGAAAAATCCGTCGCGCACGCGCGGTTTCCGTTCCCGCGCCGGTGCGATCGCGATGACTGGGTCTGTTGTTTGAATCGGCTCATTCGCGCCGCAAGTTGAACCGGATGCCAGGCCGCGTCAGGATTGCGTCCGCCGCTCACGCTGCTCGGCCGAGCGCCGCAACAGTTCGTCGGCCGCCACGCCCGCCAGCAAAACGGCGCCAATGATCGCAAACTCCAGCTTGTCCGGAATCCCCAGCATGATGATCGCGTTGTACAGCACCCGCATCACGGCCGTGCCAATGACGACGCCCAGAATCGAACCCTCGCCGCCTCGCAGACTGCAGCCCCCGAGCACGGCCGCAGAAATCGCATACAGTTCATAGAAGTTGCCGTGCCCCGCCGGCTGAATCCCGTTCACGTCCAAGGAAAACAGCACGGCCGACACGCCTGCTAGCAGCGTGCATAGCACGTACGCCAGGACGGTCATGGCCGCCGTGTTGATGCCGCTGTACCGGGCCGCTTCCTCGTTCCGGCCCAGCGCCAGCAGGTAGCGGCCGTACACGGTCTGCTGGAGGAAAAATCCGACCAGCAGCGCAATGGCGATCATCACCAACAAAGGCGCCGGGGCCTGGACGCGGTCCAGCGGAATCATGCCCAGCAGCAGCAGCGCGTGCGCCGAAGCAGTCAGGAAGGTTGCCGATCGCCAGCCGGCTGTCGAGGTCCAACTGGCTGTCAAGAAACGAACTGCGCCAGCCATCACCGCGATCAGGGCCAGCCCCACCGACGCGATTCTCCACCAGGCCAGGTCGGCATCGGCCGAACCGACATGGCCCCAGGCAGCCAGACGCCACAGCACCAGCAAGCCCGTCGCCGCCGCGGCACCGCCCCACAACACGTTCCACGATCTGTGCCGCAGGGCGTTCAGACTCAGGGCCGCCACGCCGGCGGCGGAGCCGAGCAAGCCGACCCAGAACATCGAGCGCTGCGTCCAGGTGCAGGCATTCCGGGCCGCTTCCGGAAGACCCGGCAGCCACGACACCACGCTGGTCAACGACAGCGCCAGGCCCACCAGCGTCAGGCACCAGGGCGATACCGACGCGACTTCGTCCGCGTCATCCTCGCGCCGGCCAAGCCACCGGTACAGACCCCACCCGGCCAGACACAGCCCCGCGGCAGCCGTCAGGCAAGCCAGCGAACAGGGCCGGGCCGTGGCCAGCGACTTCAGCCCTTCATAGCCGGTCCCAAATCCCTGGGTCTGATCGTCCGTCAGCCAGCGGGCCAGGCCGCGATACAGCAGCAGGCCGCACAGCGTCACCACAAACGGCTGCAGGCCGACCCGCGTGATCAGCACGCCGTGCAGCAGCCCAATGGCGGCACAGATTTCCAACATCCAGAATACCGCCAACGCGGTCTCCGCCCAGACCGGCAGCGGCACGCCGGGCAGCAGCCAGCCAGCCAGGACCGACACCAGGCCCAGCAGGTAAAGCCAGGCCGGCCGTTTGCAGTCGCGGCCGCGCGTTGCGGCGTAGTACACGACGTAACCGGGAACCAACAGCACTTGCAGACCTCGCCGTAGGCTCTCGCGGAACGGAATGCTGTGCAGCCAAACGGCGCCGACGCACCACAGGCCCAGGCCGGTTCCGGTCAGCGTCCACGCCAGGGCCCGTCCGGGCGGGCCGGCCGCGATCGCGTGCAAGCCCATCGGCAACAGGCAGCCAATCAGTCCCACCAGCGAGCCCAGCGACAGGTCGATGCCGCCCGCGATGATCACCATGGCCGCGCCGATGCTGATGATGCCAAACAACGCCGTGCGGCGCAGCGTGTTCTGGATGTTGTAGGTGCTGAGAAAGTCGGGATTCAGTAGCGACGCCAACGCGTAGACGAACACCAGCAGGGCGAAGATCCCCAAGGCCTTTTTCATGATTCCCTCGCCGCCCTCGCGCCGCCGGTCGCCAAGTGCATGATCGATTCCTCACTGAGTTCCGCCCCCCCAAGTTCTCCGCTCAGCCGGCCTTCATGCATGACCAGGACGCGATCGGACATGCCCAGGATTTCTTCCATTTCGCTCGACACGAACAAGATCGCTACGCCGTCGGCCGCCAACTGTTCCATCAGTTCGTAGATTTCCTCCTTGGACCCGACGTCGATTCCCCGTGTCGGCTCGTCCAGCAACAACACGCGGGGCTGCATGGAGAGCCATTTTCCCAGCACGACCTTCTGCTGGTTGCCGCCGGACAGGAAGCGGACCACCTGGCCGGCGTGCGGCGTCTTGATGTTCAGCCGCCGGATCATGGCGTCGGCGAGCGACCGCTCGTGGCGGCGGTTCAACAGGCCGAATCGGCGACGGTGGCGGCGCAAGGCGGCCAGGCTGAGGTTCTGCCGGACGGTCATGTCGACGATCAGCCCGGCTTGTTTGCGGTCTTCGGGCACGAGGGCGATTCCCGCGCGGATCGCATCCGCCGGGCTGCGGAACGCGACCGGCCGGCCGGCGATCCGCAATTCGCCTCCCAGGGCCCGTTCCACGCCGAACAAGACGCGCAGCAATTCGGTGCGCCCGGCGCCGACCAGTCCGGCAAGCCCCACCAACTCGCCGGCGCGGACGGAGAAGTTCAAGCGGTAGCCGGCGTGCGCAGGAGTCTCCAGATCGACGGATTCCAAAACGGGCGGCCCGGCCCCGCGCGCCCGGCGACCGTAGAATTGCGCGATGTCCCGCCCGACCATCAGCCGCACCATCCGGTCATGGTCGATTTCGCCCCGCCTCAACTCGCCGGCGTTTTCGCCGTCGCGGAGAACCACGACGCGGTCCGCCAACGCCTCGACCTCGCCCAGCCGGTGCGAGATGTAGATGACGCTAACCCCCCGACTCCGCAACTCCCGCACGACCCCGAACAGCGTTTCCGTTTCCTTGGCCGACAAGCTCGACGAGGGTTCGTCCATGATCAGCAGTCGGGCGTTGACCGACAACGCCTTGGCAATCTCCACCAACTGCTGCTTGCCGATCGGCAACGTCGCCACGACGGTCTTCGGCGACACGTCCAATCCCACCATCCGCAAGACGGCGCCGGATTGGCGGTCGATCGTCCGGCGATCCAGGATGCCCAGCCGATGCGGTTCGCGTCCCAGAAAGATGTTCGCGCCGACGTCCAGGTTGTCCGCCAGGTTCAACTCCTGGTGAATCAACGCAATCCCGCGGGCCACGGCGGTCCGCACGGAATCCAGGCGCACGGGCTGTCCGTCCAGGGACAACTCGCCGGAGTCGGGCGGGAGGATCCCGGCCAGGACCTTCATCAACGTGCTTTTGCCGGCGCCGTTTTCGCCCAGCAGGGCCAGCACCTCGCCTCGCCCTACCCGCAAATCCACGTTGTGCAACGCGCGAACGCCCGGAAAGTCCTTGCAGATCCGGCGGGCTTCAAGCAGGGGATTAGTGTCAGAGGTTGTCATGGCCTAGGAGCTACACGTTACGGGATCCGGAACACGCCAAGTCGCGCGTCGAATCCTCCGACCACCAATCCTTCGTCCTTCATTCTTCATCCTTCATCCCGTTTCATTCGCCGCCTGCATCTTGGCTTTCAGATCTTTCCAGAACTCGTGGACGTTGTCGCGGCGAATTTGTCGGGCGGGCACGTCGATATATTTTCCAGGCGGAATAACGCTCTTGTCGCCGCGTGCCAAGGCGGCCAGGATTTCCACCGACTTGCGGCCGTACTCGTACGGATTCTGCACCACCGTGCCGTAGATTTTGCCGTCCGCGACGCCTTGCAAATTGGCGTCCTCTTCGTCGAAGCCGACGATTTTGATCTTGCCCACTTTTCCAGCCTCTTCCACGGCTGCCAGGCACTGGGGCGCGTTGTAGGCAAACAGCCCCACCATGCACCCCAAGTCGGGATACTTGGCAATCGCATCCTCGGCCAGCGCCTTCGCTCTGCCGAAATCAAATTGATCCGTCCGGGTGTCCAGCACCACGTATTTCTCGCCGCGGACGGGTTCGCCCAGCTTGTCGCGGCGGGATGCGTCCGGTGCCCGGTCGGTCAACTCGTCGATCACGCCTTGTCGCCGCACCTGGGCGTTCACTTGCTCCAGGCGACCGACGAAAATGATCACCGAACCGCCGTCCGGCAAGGCCTCTTTGACCAGCTGACCGGCCAGTCGTCCAGCCGTGTAGTTGTCGGTGCCCACGTAACACAAGCGGTTGGTGTCGGGAGCATCGCAATCCTGGGTGATCACCAACGTCTGTTCGCAAGCGTCGTTGATCAATTGAGTCTGATTTGCGGCATCGATGGGACTGATCGCCAAGCCGTCGATTCCCCGTGCCAGCAAGTCCTCGATCATCCGTTTCTGGTCGGCGACACCCCCGGGCGGCATCACGACCTCGCACCGGACGCCAAACTCACGCTCGGCCGTTTTGACCCCTGCCGCCGCCGGGTTCCAGAAAGAAGCGATCCCGTTGGTGACGTAGGCCAAGCGAATCGGCGACGGCTTGCTGGCGGGCGTTGGGGCTTCCACCGGACTGGTGCTTTGCCCTGATTCGCGACATCCCCCTCCAAACATCGCACAAATCAAAGCCGAAGACCAGATCGCGACAAGCGTACAAAGACGACTCATGGTCGTGTTCTCCGGGCCGCGGAAGTTTCATCAGAATGCCGATGCTGACGAGCACCAAACGTCGTTTCATCACTTTTGACGCCCAAGTCGCTCGACCGTGCCATCGAGGACGGGGTGTTTCCGTGTCAGTTTCCCGCTTGGTGCCACGTTGCCAATGTACTTGCTTGTGAAGACACCAGCAAGGCGGACGGGCGCCTGGTTGCTGGCAGCGGTGGCAGCGACAGCATTCCAGGCCTCTGCATGGTGGGTGCTGTCATCAAACAAGCACAATTCGTCCTCAAAACCGCAGCATAATCCCGCGACGCTGATCAGCCGGACTTTTGCCAACCGCTACAGAAGTCGATACAATACTAACGGTTGTAGCGATTCTTGCGGAGGGACCGTTTGCGGGCACGTGTTTTGCATTCTCTGCTATCGTTGACGAGGCCGTCGGGGGAGAGTCGGCGACAGCGGTCGAGAGCGCGGCAGTCGGCTGCGGCCAGCGGACCGCCGAAGAGAGCCAAAGAGAAATGGCGCGAAGACCTTGGGGGGCGAGTTTTCTGAAGGGGACAAGGAAATGAAACGCCGGATGACCATACTGACCGTGTTTGCTTCAGTGGCGGTGGCGCTGGCTCCTGCCTGGAGCGGTACCGCGAAGGTGGCGGGCCAAACCGACAGCCGACCCAACACCAGCTGCGAGTCGTGCGCGGCAGGGCGCAGCGGGCCCAAGGTGGTCGGGCAAACCGACCGGGGAGCGACGCAGATCGTGGGTCGCGGAACGGCCGTCAAGGCGGGAGCGGGAAAGGGGACCGCGGGGCAGCCGTCGCTGCGCAGCCTGGCTGAGAAACGGCGCTGGCTCCGCGACCAACTGGCCAGCGGTCTGACGGATCGGCGGCAGGTTCAGCAGTTGCAGGCGAAGATCGATAACTTGAGGCCCCAACAAGTGGACGTGCTCACCAAAGCCGTCTTGGCGCAGCAACTGCCGGCTGCCGACCAGCAGCAGCTGCTGCTGCAGGGACTGCAGCAGTTCGATCAGCAGCAGGAAGCCCTGTTCCAGCAAGCTAACCAGGAGGTAGCGCGGGCGATGTTCATTCGCCAAGCCTTGGAAAACGAACTCTGGATGCGGAACGCGGGCTACGGCCTTGGCTACATGCCCGTCGTCACGTGGCTGCCCGAGGGCACTTGGTTCGGCGCGGGAGCGACCGTTTCGCCCGATGGCCGGTACGTTCGCACTTCGGTCAATCCGTTTTACTCCAGTGTGGGCCCGGTTTACACGTACAACCTGAATACCGGCGAAACGCGTCCGTGGATGCCGCAATCGGCGTCGCCGCAGAACAACCGGCCTTTGGGCTATCCGGGGTTCAACCATGCGGAAGCGTACGGCGGCATTCCCGCGTGGCACAAACCTCAGCCGACTCCCCAAGCACAGCCCCGCGTGCGTTACGACGGCATGAGGACGCGAGTCGGAAACTGATCCGCGTCGATCGAGGAAGCCCCTCGCAAGAAGCCCGGCCAGTCCGACGAGCCGGGCTTCTGTCGTCTTCTGGCAACGGTGGCCGAACTTACCCCCGGTTCCATCGGGCATCCCAGTCCGCGAGTTCGCTCCGCCGCCGCGGCTACGGCGCGATGTTCAATCGCGGCTGGCGGCTGTGAATCAGTTCGGACTCGTACGCCCGCCGCAGCTCCTTGTGGCGGGCATTCGAGTCGGGGTCGAAGGCGTGCAATTCGATCGTCACTCCGCCCAGTCCCTCTTGCCACAAGTAGCGGGCCAGCGACTTGCGGTCCGAGTGGTCCAAGTGCTTGGTCACGCGGGCCCGCAGGTTCTCCGACTCGCCGATGTACAGATAACCGCGGGCGTCGCGGAAAATGTAGATTCCCGGCGTGTCGGGGACGCGTTGGGGTTCCGCCAGCACCTGTTGTGCCGGCAGCACGAGGACCTGCTTGTTCCAAGCGGCCACGCGCGCGACCAGTTCCGGGCGGAGTTGCCGGGCTTTCCGCAGGCCCAACGCCGCTTTGCGCAACTCGTAGGCCGAAACGTCCGGAGTCACGCTCTGGGCGATCCGGTCGAATTCCTCACGCAGTTGAGGATCGCAGAGGACCCGATCGATGGAAAGCCGGTGCTTGTCGTACATCTGCCGCGCTGCGATTTCGGCGGCGTGGGCGTACGAATCGTGCCGCCGCGTGGCCTGTTTCGTCACCTCCACTTTCAACTGACCCGCCTTGCGGAGGTTCAGCAGCATCCAGTTGATCTGCGTCGGGTCGGCCTCCGGCAGTTCCTGGCGGCAACGGGCGACCAGCGCGGCGTTCAAGTCGTCGCGCAGCAGGACTTCGTCCGCGCTCCAGCCCTCGTGGACGGCGACAAAAGCGTTCTTCACCGCCCGCGCCAAAGCGTCGCGGTCCGTCGACTCGCTGCCACGGGCCGACGGGGTCGCCCAGGCCGCCAACGCCCACGCAAGGACCAGCGGTGCGACGACAAATCGCCACGGCGGCGCCGAGTGCCCTTTCCACGGATTCAATGCTCCGGAACGCTGCATTTCAGAACTCCTCGGAAGCCCCTGAAGAAACCGGCCTGTATTGTGTACAATCGCGGTTCGTCCTGCAATTCTCACCGCAAGCGAGGCGCTGATGGACGTCCAGAATATTGCCCAGGTCCCCTCGTTCGTAACCAAGGACGGGTCGGAGATCCGCGAGTTGCTGGCCTATCGAAACTCGTGCATCCGCCGCCAGAGTCTGGCGGAAGCCCGTTTGCCGGCGGGAGCCTCCACGACACCGCACCATCACGCGGCCGCCGAGGAAATCTACTACATCCTAGAAGGCTCAGGATGCATGCGCATCGCCGACGAGACGCGCCGCGTAGGCTCGGGCGATGCGATTGCCATCCCGCCCGGCGCTTGGCATCAAGTCACGAATACAGGTTCCTCCGTACTGAAATTCCTGTGCTGCTGTGCGCCGGCCTACGAGCACGACGACACCATCTTGGCGCCGACGGCCGCGGGACTGCGGGAATGAACTCGAATGGTCCAACCGCCGCAGGGCACCAGCCCCCGGTTGCCTCCTCGACAGGGCCAGCGCGCACTCTGAGGGAAGTAGGCAAGCCAGGAAGAGTTGCGCCCTGAGGCATTAACGAGTATACCATCGCCCATGAATTCCTCTTTCGAGCACCACGAAGCGAAGGGATTTGGCGATGGCGAAGTCGGTACGGATAGATATTGATGAGGTGTTGCAGCATTTCAGTCAGTTGGAGGATCCGCGTTCGAGCATCAATCGGCAGCATCCCCTGACCAGTGTCGTGGTCATTGCGATCATGGCGGTTCTGGCGGGAGCCAATGGTCCCACGGCCATCGCGAAGTGGGCGAAGATCAAGCAGCCTTTTCTGGAGAGATGGTTGCCGCTGCCTCATGGGATTCCGTCCAAGGACGTGTTTCGCCGGGTCTTGATGGCGTTGAATCCGCAAGCCTTCCAGGCCTGCTTTGGGAACTGGCTCACCGCGTTGCAGGAGGCCGCTGCCCAAGCCACCGGCGTAGAGCGACCGACGCTGGCCGTGGACGGCAAGACGTTGCGGCGCAGTCATGATCGTGGTAAACACCTGGGCGCCTTGCATTCGGTGAGCGTCTGGGCCAGTGAGTTGGGACTCACGCTGGCCCAGGTGGCGACGGAGGAGAAATCCAACGAAATCACGGCCATTCCGCAGGCTTTGGAACTCGTGGACCTGAAAGGCGCGATCGTGACCATTGACGCCATGGGGACCCAAACGGTGATCGCTCAACAGATCGTGGACGGCCAAGGCGACTACATCTTGGCGTTGAAAGGGAATCAGGGAAACCTGTACGAAGCGGCCGTAGACTACATCGACCAGCAGATGGAGAACGACTTCCGTGGCATCGGGGCCCGCCGCCTGGAAACGAGCGAGGACGCGCACGGACGCAAAGAGTTCCGAACCTACATCCAGATGCCTGTTCCGAAGGACTTGCCGGGTGCTGCGCGTTGGCCCGGATTGCTGTCTCTGGGAGTCGCGATCCTGTACTGTATCCGCGATGGGAAAGAGACCGTGGAAGGCCGCTACTTCATCAGCAGTCTGCCCGTGAAGGTCAAGCAATTTGCACGGGCGGTTCGCAACCATTGGGGTATCGAGAACACATGTCATTGGTGTCTGGACGTGACGTACCGAGAGGACGAGTCGCGCATCCGTGACAAGCACTTACGTGAGAACTTTGCCTGGCTTAATCGCTTCACGTTGTCTCTGCTCAAGCAACACCGAAGTAAGGACAGCATTGCCATGAAACGTCGAGCGTGTGGCTGGAACGAAAACTACATGTTGGAAATCCTTACTGGAACAACGACTTAGTTCGCGCTGGCCCTGCCGCAACACCTTCATCCGTTTCGCCACGTGCTTGATCGTCTTCCCGTCGTGGTAGACGATTTCCAGCTTCCGCA
>ENA-UOUL01000236-UOUL01000236.1-bioreactor-metagenome-genome-assembly--contig:-NODE-236-length-96351-cov-9.073571_pt1 | contig 96351 bp, 61 predicted proteins | sample MGYA00249838_ERZ747220 | MGnify/ENA primary metagenome ERZ747220 (study PRJEB28778, sample SAMN05720191) | bioreactor metagenome | isolation source: Anaerobic biogas reactor | place: USA:Washington... | reverse complement strand
GTGAGGTTTCGCACTCTCATCGACCGTCCAGCCCCATTTGTGCGTCTAACTGGTAGATTTTTTTCGTCCGCCTGCCTAACCACCCATAGTCTCTATCGGCACCCGCGGTTGCGGGCTCCATTCGTCGCCGTCCAACAATGGTCCTGCGGAAACTCCCGTGACGAGGGAGCGATACAGAAGGCCTGCATGGATCAGGACCCGAAGCGTGACGTAACTCCTTGCTAAGTCGAGCCTTGCATTTCAGGCGTGCTGCCCTTGGCAAGGGATGAGGGTGTTTTCGGAGAATCGTCAACTAGCCTCGCCAATGGCGGTGGAGGTCTGCTCGCAATGTCGCACAACGTAGATCCGTCGGGGGTACCGCTCGGGTGCGTGTTCTGATATCCTCCTGTTGCGGTTGCCAAGGCAACACCCCATCTTTGTGGTTAGTCTTACAGATGGCCGACCATTTCATCGCCAGAAGACCGAGAGGCCCCAATGCGAATCCTGTATTTGATGCTGGCGTCATGGACTGTCTGGGCAAACGCGGCGGCGTCGGCGGAAGACGCTCGGACCGAGGTGCGGCCGGAGATTACTGACGACGCGCTGGTCAACCCCGGGATGGGCTGGGTCTCCTTTCACTATTCCAACCGTTTGTGGGCCTACGGCTCGAAGAACGAGACGGGCGATACGCTCGAGTGGTTTCCCGGCGCATCGACCGTCTATTTCCGCTTGCCCTGGTCCTGCCTGGAACCGGAGGAAGGCAAGTTCCGCTGGGATATCGTCGATTCATTCGCTCAACCGTGGATCCACGCCGGAAAGAAGATCGCCTTTCGGGTCATCTGCTGCGACAACCGTTATCGCTATACCACGCCGGAATGGGTTCATCGAGCCGGCGCGAAAGGAATCGACTATACGTTCTCCACGCGTGATGCCACGCCCGAGGGAGTGCTCTGGGAACCGGATTACAAAGATCCGGTCTTTCTGGCAAAGCTCGATCACTTTCTCGACGCGATGGGCAGACGCTACAACGGCAATCCGAACGTCGCCTTCGTCGACATCGGCACGTTCGGTTTGTGGGGCGAAGGCCATACTTTCGCAACGTCGAAGTTGACGCAAGAACAGGCCGACGAGGTCGTCCGGCTGCACGTCGACCTGCACCGGAAGCATTTTCCCGATACGCTGCTTTGTATCAGCGACGATGTGGCCGGAAACTCGCGGCCCGGATCGCATTTTCCCGCGACGGATTACGCGCTGTCGAAGGGCGTCACGCTTCGCGACGACAGCATCCTCGTCGCGAAAGCGCCGAAACAATGGTTTCATGCGGAACTGGCCGGCCAGTTCTGGCCGACCCTGCCGGTGATCATCGAGCATGAACACTACGGCCTGTCGCGAGACCGCGGAGCGTGGGACAAGGACCTGCTGGCCGACTCCGTCGAGGAATATCATGCCAGCTACATGTCGATCCATTGGTGGCCCAAGGAATTCCTCGAGGCAAATCGCGACGCGGTCGATCGGATCAATCGGCGTCTGGGATACCGGCTGGAACTGCGAAAAGTCTCGTATCCCAAGACCGTGGAACTGAGCAAACCGTTTGAGGTTGAATCGGTCTGGTCGAACGTGGGAGTGGCTCCCTGCTACGGCGGCGGGTTTGTCGCTTACACGCTGATTGACAGCAACGGCAAGATCGCCTGGGTCTGCGTCGACGAATCGTTCGATGTGAAAAGCCTTCCGGTGGCGGCCGTCGGGAAGTCAATCGAAAAACGCGTGGTCTCGCCGTGCAATGCCGGTTTCGTTGCACCGATTCCCTTGATCAACGAGGGGGTGGTCAACAACCTCAAGAAGAACAACGAATATCCCTTTAGCGAAAACATTTCGATGCTCAAACCGGGCAAGTACAGTCTCTGTGTCTCGGTCGGCAGCCGCGACGGGACGCCGGTTATCGCTCTTCCGGTGAACTGCCGCAATGAGGGCCGAAGATACCGTTTGGGCGAGATCATCGTTGATCCCCGCGTTGATTGAATATGCAGGGCTCGATGGACGCAGCCCGGTACCCTGCCCACGACTCGGGCATCCGCGGGAATGACGGTCTGAGGTTCTGCCTGCGCGGGAATGACGTGCTGGGGGCTCGCTGACGCTCGACCACCAGCCACCCAAGAGATCGAAGGGGACGGAGCACTAACGCCCCATTTCAATCCGATCGGCGATCTCATCGCGAACGGCGGTCAGGGCGGCCGGGTCGCGACTGAAGTCGGTCATCGTCTTGACCAAACGGTCGACGTACCCTTTCGCCGCTTCCCGCCCCTGGGCGTCGGCCAGGATGGCCAGGTAGTCGTAGTCCTCCAAACCGTCGCGGACGTTCTCCAGGCGGATCGAACTGACGGGGCCTGCGGCCGTCGGGTAGGTCAAGCAGCCGTCGCCCGTCATGTTCCACACGCTTGTGGGTTTCCAGTCGAGGTACGGGTCGGTGGCGTCGATGATCGCGTTCGGACGCCACAGGTTCACGTGCCAGAACAGCAGCCCGTCGGCCTGGAAGCCATAGGTCATCCAGGACAACAGCCGGCCTTCGATCGACGGATAGTCCATGGCGGCGAAGTTGGCGTAAGGATGACGCGGGCCGCAGCAGACGTACCACCAAACCTGCTTCCCCTGTTGCCGCAGGCGGGCCGACATCTCCGGATCGTAGGCCGACGTGAGCGGGCAGTACCAGTCCATGTAGTCCTGGTAATCGGGCGGCGTCGTACGCCGCTTCTGGTACATGTAGCCGGCCGTGGTGAACGTGCTGATCTCCGGGTAACGCTGCTTGAGGAACCGGCAGATCCCCTTGATGAGTTCGTCGTATTCCTCCCTCCGTTCGTCGAAGCCGTAGAAGTAGGCCATCTTCGACAGCCCGTGTTTGCGCAGCTCCGCCACGTAGCCGTCGAGCCGCCGCGCCAAGTTGTCGTTGAAGTCGGCCGGATAGTCCTTGAGTTCCGCGTAGCACGTCCAAAGCGGCTTGCCCTGGGGACGCGGCACGAGGTTCAACACGTTGAAGGCCGTCATTCCGTGGTCCCGGGCGTAGAGGAGATCGGCCACGGCCGGCGGATCGGTCCGTGAGATATCGTCCGGGTTGAGCCGGTGCGAGAGCATCAGATCCAGGCACTGGCGGCGGAGTTCGGGAGTGATCGGGCCGTAGGTCGCTTCGGTGAAGCCGTCCATCATGGCAAAGGCGGTCTTCATGCGTGGCGACGACGGCAGTGCGAAACGGCGGACGCGAACGCTGACGGCCAGTTCCGCGGGGGCCGCGTTGGCGGGGGTAACCACAATGCGGCCGCGATAGGTGCCCGGGGCGGTCGTCTCTGCGGCATGGAAACTGACCCACACGGTCTGCGTTCGCCCGCCGGGGACCGCGAATGGACGCAGCGGCAGCAGAACCTCCGGGCACCAGTTACCCTCGATCGGCGCGGCCGGGTGGCCGGAGGGGGTCTCCACGTAGATGTAGCCCACCAGGTGCGCCGTAACCGCCTCGGGCGGCAGCACGTCGCCGCGCTCGTTCTTGAGCGCGTCGACTTTCACCTGCACCTGGTCGAGCATCTGGCGATCGGCCGTAGTAATGGCGATCTGTACGCCTTCCGATTCGTTGCGGGCCAGCGCTACCGCAAGATCCGCCCGTTTGCCGGGCGGCGGGGCCTCGGTGGGGTACACTTTCCGCATCGAGTTCTCGCCCCAAACGACATAGCCCTCCCGGACCGGGTTCACGGGACGCTTGGGGATCGCCACGGGAATCGTCAGGTCGAGCTGTCCGCCGTCCGAGGCGGCAGCCGTGAGACGCAGGGCGGCGGGGGATGATTCGGTCGTGTCGTGCCAGCCCCAGGCGAGGTTCTCACCGTGTCCCCGGCACGAGCCCAACTCGCGGCCGTCGGAATCCGACAGGACCGCTTGCCAGTCGGCCGCCTGGGTCAACCGTGCGCGGATGCGCTGTCCACTCAGACTGCGTGGAAAGTCGGTCATCACGCGGACTTGGGTGGCGTGGAGGCCGCCACGATGCAGGAAGACATCATCGAACCAGGCCTTGCCCTTCGTGCGCCGGATGAACACGTGTGCCCGAATCTCCCGGACCGGTTTCTCGGGCCGGTAGACCTCTGCGGTATATTGCCAGTCGTGGGAACCGCGAGTCCAGTTGGCGGTCTTGCCCCACCACGGCGTTCCGTCTTCGTAGATGACGTCCAGGTATAGCCCGTAGTCGCCGCCGCCGACGACGTTCTCGGCCTTGCTCCATCCTCCGACGATGATCGGCCGCTTGTCCGGCCGTTCGTAGCGGATGATCTGCGAGATCCCCATCCCGTCCTGATCGCCCGTCGCCTCACACCGGATTGCCAGTTTGCCGGAGTGGACTTCCGCCGCGTCCAACGCGTAGCCTCGGCCGTAGGGCGTCCATACCGCCAGCCGGTCCGCATCCGTTTGCTCCAGGTCCGCATTGGCCAGTTCGTTGGCCGCGGTGAAGGCCGGGAACAGCAGGCCGACGGCAATGCTCAGAAGCAATCGGTAGCGAATCATGGTGGAACTCCCGGAGACTGTCCGAAGGATATTGGTGATGCAGAGAGGAAGGGGAACTTTGTGGACTATGCACGGTGACACTGGTCAGAAACACACGCGGAGGCCAAGAATGTGCCCGTGGCTGCCTACGAGCATACCCGCTCTCGATCGGGTCCCGCAATGCCTGCGGCCCGCACTGTACACCGCGTTCTTGAGCACGATATAATCCGTTCGTGAGAACGCGGGACCCCTGCCGCCATTCACCGGTTTCACACTAAATCGTCGTCCGCCGGGGCCCCGGGTTCATTTCGCGCGAAGAAAGAGGAGATTTGCCATGAGAGCTTGGGTAACCTGCCTGGTGATATGGGCGGCCGCGGTTGTGACGCCACTTGGTGCGGCAGAACCGTCGGGCGCTGGAGCCCCGGCCTGGTCTGCACGCGTGCAAACCGTGCTGGATGCGGCCAAACCTCTCCAGTTTCCACGGCAGGGCCGCTTGCCGTTGTATCTCTGGCCGGCGTCGAACCCGGGCGATCTGGACGAGGCGACCGCGACGCTACTCCTCAAGGAACTGGATCGGCGAGGCGTCGGGCTGGTGAGTTCCTGGACGCCCAAGAGTCGCGACGAATCGCTTCGCCGCGCGCTGGTCGTCGCCAGGGCGCAGCAGGAGCTGGGGCTCCACGTGAACGTCAACGCCAGTGCGTGCCTGAACCGCTTTTTCAACGGCGATCCGGCCACCGCCCACGTCGACGACTCCGGCCGGCCGTTCTGGGACGAGTCGTTCGACGCCGGCAAGTCCAAACACACGATGGGCTGCCCCTTCGCACTGGACGGCCGCAAGCCCCCGATCCGCGAGCAAGTAGAGACCTTCGCCGAGGCCTACCAGGCGGCCGGCGTCCCGCTCGACTTCGTCTTCGTTGACTGGGAGATCGATGGCCCGATCGAATTCAACCGGGCGTACGAGGCCTCGCAGCGCTGCACCCGCTGCCGCGAGCATATCGAGCACCTCGACAACTTCCTGGCCTTTCAGAAAGCCTTGCGAGAGATCCGCAGCCAGTTGCAGCACGACGCCCTGGTCGAGCCGATCCTTTCGCGGTTTCCCGGCGCGCTGGTGGGTAACTATGCCGTCTACCCTCACGACGGCTACCGCTACTGGTACGACTACTTCGAGTACTTCGTTGACGGTCAACCGCATCTGGAGGATCAGCGGGCTCGTTACCGGCTGTGGGCCAACGAGTTTGCCGCGACCGGCTACACTTGCGCGATGCCGGTGGCCTACACCTGGTATCCCACCTGGAGCTGGTATGACTTCGACGTGCCCGACTACCGCTGGTTCTACAACATGCTCCTGGTGGCCAGCAACGCCGGCCGGCACGCGCCGGCAAACGTGCCGGTGATCAGCTTCGTGCACTGGCACACGACCGCCCCGCCGGAGAGCTCCGACCCCGCGGTGAAACAGTTCAGCGAGGCGGCCTACCAGGAGTTGCTCTGGCACATGCTGCTACGGGGGACGGACACGTTCTTTCTCTGGTGTCCTCGCGACGAGGACGCGGAAGAGGTCCGACTGGTCGCCGAGGTCTACGCCGCCGCGCAGCAGTACGGCGAGTTTCTGGAGCGGGGCGTCCCCGTCAGGTTCGACGTGCCCAAGCAGCCTGGGCCGGTCGTCTCAGCGATCCGGCTGAACGACCGCCTGCTGGTACGACGGACGGATTTTGGCGAGTCACGCGCGCCCGTGGAGATCGCCGTCGGCAGTCAGACGATCTCCATCGAATCGCATCCCGGTGAGATGCAGATCGTCGCCCTGCAATGACCCGGCCGCCGGTTCTCTGCGTTTCGTGAATTACTTGGGCAGAGACCGAGTGATCCACACGTAATCGAATCGGCAGGTGCCGGTGAGCGGCTCGCCCGTGGCCAGATCCAGCCGGAGTTGTTTCAGGCGGCCTTTCCAGGCCGGGACGGCCGACATGTCCACGTGGTAGGTCCGGCAGCCGTTGTCGTCGGCAACGACGGTGAAGGTGCAGCTCTTGGCATCGTCCCAGGCCGCATCCGCATCGGTCGTGAACCTCAGCCGCATCCGGGTTGCCGGTGTGTGGTTCTGGAAGCGGAAGGTGACGGTTTCCCGGCCGGTCAGTTCGACGCCGAGGCGGTCGGGGGAGAGCAGGTGGGCGTCCGGGCTGTCCTCGATCGCCAGGACATAATACCCGCCGGCCACGTACTTGACCGGATGGGAGGTGGTCGCCCTTTTCGGGTCGGGCCATTGCTGGACGCGAGTGCCCGGGTTGACCTCGGTCCATCCCTCCTTGTTCAAGGGTCTGTTGAACTCCCAATCGGCGACAAGCGACGTGCCGGCAGGCCGGACGTGCACGACGACCATGTCACTGAGTTGGAACTCGCCGTCGTCGGCCGCGAGACGCAAAGTGTAATCCCCCGGCGCCGCAAAGGCAGCCGTGGTGCGGGCCGCACCGGGATTGTCGAACGTCACGTCGCCGGCGCCTTCGAGGACTTCCCAGGCAATCGACAGGGATTTCCCCTCGGGCTTTCGGTCATCGGTAACGTATCCGGTGAGGACAAACTTCGGGCGGCCGCTCTGGATGTCGGCTCCGGCGTCCACAGCCGGAGGCCGGTTAAAGGGCATGGCCTTTTCCATTTCCTTGACCGTCGCATAGGTTGTGTTGTCGCGCAGCGTCCAGGAGGTCAACTTGGGAGCCTCGTTGACGAAGAACTCGATACCGGGGATCAGGACGCAGCCGTTGCCGTGGACGGTTCCCGTGCTGCAACAGACGGCCGGATTGGGCGTTCGCCCCCAGACGAAGATCTCGGAGGGGCCCAGCTTCTTGGCGGTGTTGTTCTTGATGAAACGCGAATCTCTGATTTCGATATTCGTGGTCTGGGGCGATCTGAGGCCCAGGACCTCGATGGCGGCCCCGGCGTTGTTCTCGAACGTGCAGCGATCGATCAGGCAGCCGTTGCCGCTGTTTTCGAAGTCGATGCCCCCCTCATCGTGACTACCGGAGTCGGGCTGGTTCCGGAAGATACAGTTGCGAATGATCAGGCCCTGGGGGTCGCCCAGCATGATTCCCATGGTGCCGGCACTGGCATGCCAGCCGGATGCGTCGAAGATACTGTTCTGGAGAACCGTGCGGCGAATGCCGACCAGGTAGGGATGGGGCGACGTGTTGTGGACGTAATTGTCGTGGCAATAGACGCGATCGACGAGCGCATCGTCGCCTCGGACAAAGAACCCGGACGAGCACTGAAACGACTCGCAGTCCCGAAGCACCAGGTTCCTGGCGGTCGCGCCCGTGACGGCAATTCCGGCGGAGGAATTCACGGCGTCGCCCCCGGGCCCAGGGCGATCCCGCCACTCGGGGATTCCGTGGGCGTTCGGCCGATAGAGGCCCTCGATATGATGAGCGATGCAGTCTTCGATCACCAGTCCCTGATGGCCCGTCTCTGAGTAGGTGACGATCAGGCCCTTGGCGGCGTGACACACAACCAGGCTGCGAATGCGGAGGAAATCCGGGTTTCGTACCAGGACGCAACGATCACCGATATCCCAATTGCGGCGAATGACAGGTCGCGGGCCGCTGCCGTAGGCCCCGATTTCCGCCCAGCGACTGGCGGTGCCCCGGGCGCCTACGGTGAGTTCCTGGTTCAGAATGCTGCCGCGGCGGACGAGCAGCCGCTCGCCTGGGCCCAAGGTCCGGCCGTTGATCTTTGAGAAATCCTTCCAGGCGGCGTCGGGCGACGCGCCGGAGTTGGCGTTGCTGCCGTGCTCGCTGTCGACATAGTAGGTCGCGGCGTTTTCTTCATCAGAATGGGGTTGCATGAGCCCGTCCACGTCGAGGGCCGGCGACGCTTCCTCGCTCGAAAAGAACACCTGGGGATGCCGTGCCGTGACGGGTGGGCAGCCGGCCGCGGTGATTCGAATCGCGGCGGCACCGATACTCGCCGCATCGGCCTGTACGGTGTACTGAACGACCTTTTCGTTCCCCATCGGCATCGCGCCCAACTCATGGACGGTCTTGCCAAGGCAGCGCGTGCCCGGCGGAAGCTCGAGGCGGACGGCAACTTGTTCGGCACCGATTCCGAGATTGCGGACCAACACGGTCAGTCTCTCCGGACGCCCGGCACACAGGATGGCATGTTCCTGCCGCACGTCGCGCACCTGCAGGGTCGGCAGTCGGGGGTTCTCGACGGTCAGGTTGTCGATCCATCCGCCGAACCCGCCGATTGCCAGGGCATTGTCGGTAGGATTCGGGAGTCCGGAGCGTGTGACGCGGCTGCGCCGGCCGTTGACGTCCAGGGTGAGAGCGTATCCATCCCACTGGGCCGTCAGCCGGTACCATCGGCCAGGAACCACCCGCTCGTCCGAGCTGACTCGCGGTTCCCAGCCGTCGAGATTCACGAAGAAAGCGAAGCCGCCGCCTTCACTTGGCGGATTCACGCGGAGTTGGTACTCCCCATTCTTCACAGCGATGTAGCGGGTATCGACCGGCGCCTGCTCGAAATAGACGGAGCAATCGATGCGAAACCCCGGGGCCAGTTGCAGATCGGTGTTGCTCGGAGTTTGGACTCTCACAGAACCGGACTTGAGTGCCTGCCCGCCGGGGACGGGCACGAAATCAACACCCTTGCCGGTCAGATGGTGGCCGTGCTCCGACGAGTCGCGGAGGTCGCCGTCGAACCGCCACTGGGCGACCCCCGAGAACCGAGCGTTGGGATTCTCGATCCGTACATCATCCAGGACCCCGTCGAAATCGCCCAGTTCGAGCGGTTCGTGCGAGGCAACGGGGCTTCCGGACCGCGGCGAGCTTGCCCGCCGGCCGTCGACGTCGATCCAGATCTCCTTTCCATCCCAGCCGGCGGTCAGGTGATACCAGACGCCGACCTTGGCCACGGTGCTGGAACGGACCCGCGGCTCCCATCCGTCCAGGTTCAGGAAGAACGAGAAGTGTCCTCCTTCGCTGGGCGGATCGAGGCGAAGCTGGTACTCGCCGTCCTTGATCAGGAGCGGCTGCCAGCTCGTGCCGATCGTCTCGAACCGGGCCCAGCATTCGACGCGCAGTCCGGGCGCCGGCCGAAGCTCCGATCGGTCGGGCACGATCGCCGCGCCCCGGCCGCACCGCAGCCCCTGGCCGCTGTGTCCGGCCGCGAAGACGGCCGAATCGGCCAGGGCATCGTTGCCGCGTCCCGAACGGTCCAGAAGATCGCCGTCGAAGCTCCAGTCTCCCACCGCGGGACGCGGTTCCGCGGACAGGGGAGAGGTACAGACGGCTATGATGACAAACGCCCAGGCGACAATGCAGCGGCGGAACATCGGCCGGCCCTCCTGTACTACTAACGTTGAGAATCGTTACGCTCTTGACAGAGTCATCAGGCTGCAATGGCGTTAAGCTGTTAGAGCCTTGCGCGTCATGTTTGAAGAACGGCTGCCAGAGAAGAGGCACCGGTACTCCGCTTCCGAGTACCGGTGCCTCTTCTCTGGACCGGTTCTCAGACTAGTGCTCTGTCAACATTGGGAATTCGGGTTCCGTGCGGCCGGACGAGAGCCTCGTGCCTTGGTTACCGGCTGGGGGCTCGCTGAAACTCGACCACCAGCCACCCGAAAATCAAGAGTTGACAGAGCACTAGGAATTGGCTGCGGCCAAGCGGAGCGATTGCCTCGCTGGGACTGTCACTCAGTCTTTCAATCGGTGAACGTTGGTAACGGTACGATGGTCCGTCCGCTAAGGCAATTGGTCAACCGAGTTCCGTGATACCCGGCAGAACTGCGGGGTAGTGCCCGTCGGGGCCGGGCTTGATCGGCGGTTCCACGTCCCAGCCGTAGCGCGGCAGGGCGTAATTAAGGGGCGAGTTCATCACCTGTTCCCAGGTCGTCTGCTTGCCGGTGCAGCAGACCATTTCGCCCATGATCGAGAGCGTCGTGGTGTGGCACATCCGCCGGCCGTCGTTGACGGGCTTGCCATCGCGGATCGACTGGAAGAGCACCTTGTGCTCGGCGTCGGTCATCGAGACGGGCGTTTCCGGGGCTTGGTATTGCCAGGGATTCTCGCCTTCGATGTGCGGCCGGGAGGGCATGAACGCCTGACCTTTGGTGCCCAGGGCGATCACGGCGGCCTGGTTGAAGCAGCCGGGGATGTGGCGGCCGTGGGCGTAGATCCGCTTGCCGTCGGGATACTCATAGACGATCGCGTGATGGTCGAGTTCGTCGCCGTAGCGGTCCGGATCGGTGCAGACCTGCCGCCCGCCGAGGCCCCAGGCCGCAGCCGGCGCCGCGTCGCCGAGGACCCACGACGCGTTGTCGATCTGGTGGACCAGGTTCTGCACCGGGTCGCTGCCGGAGAGCCAGTTGAAGTGATACCAGTTCTGAAACTGGTACTGCATTTCGTTCCATTCCGGCTTGCGCTCGCGGAGAACGTACGGCCCGCCGAGTCTCGTCGCCTGAACGGCCACGACGTCGCCGATCGCGCCGTCGCGGATGCGTTTGATGGTCTCGCAGACGCCGTCGTCGTAGCGCCAGCAGAAGCCCGAAACGAGGCTCAGGCCCTTTTCCTTGGCGGCCTCGCTGGCTGCCAGGGCCAGACGCACTCCGGTGGGATCCACGGCGGCCGGCTTCTCGACGAACACGTGCTTTCCGGCGTCGACCGCCGCCTTGAGGAACACCGGGTGGAAGTGCGACGTGCAGGCGATCGCCACCGCGTCGACGCCGCTGTCGATCACCTTCTGGTACGCATCGAAACCGACGAACGCGTGTGCGTCGTCCACCACGAACTGGTCCGGATACTTTTCCTTCAAAAGCGGCCGGGCGGTATCGATCCGCTCCTGCAATACGTCGCCCATCGCCACCAGCCGTATGTCGGCGCCGGCGTTCATGGCGTTGGCGGCCGCCCCGCTGCCGCGACCGCCACAGCCGATCAGTCCGACCTTGATCACGCCGCTGCCGGCCGCATGGACGCTGCGGGCCAGAGACAGGGCGCCGCCGGTCGCGGCCCCCAACACGGCCGCACGGTGGAGAAAGGTCCGCCGCGAAACGCTTGATGTACCTGTCGCTTTGCTGTCCGCTGCCATGAGGATCGCCTCCGAGGGAGTAAAAGGGGAATGCGCAACCGCCGAGCATGCCCCCGAAAACTAACTCGCCGTTCAGTCGCTGTCAAGCGCCGGGCCGCTGGCTTCTTGAGCAGGTGGGCCGTATACTCCTCTGCATGGTCGCAACGGACATCTGCTCGGCCGTGGCACTGCCCTCACGCGGCCTCCGGCCGCAGCCAAACTCGAAATACGAAACGCGAAATCCGAAACAAATCCAAGATCAGAAATCCAAATGCTTCAAACTGCGGCAAAGGAGAACATCCAATGAGTACGATTCCTCTTATTCTCAGTCTGGTGTTGGCGGCGCCGGCACCTCTCCAGGCGGGTGCGGCGACCAGCAACATCACCCCCGAACTGTGCACGCTCGTCGTAGGCAGTTTCACACCGTACCCGGCCCAGCACGTGCACGACGAGCTGCACGCCCGCTGCCTGGTTCTTGACGACGGCAAGACCAAACTCGCGCTGGTGGTCTGCGACTTGCTCGGTTTCCACCGCGGCGTGAGCGTCGAGGCAAGACGCCTGATCCAGGAGGCAACGGGTATCCCGCCGCAAAACGTCCTCATTTCCGCCACCCACACCCATTCGGCGGGCACCGCCCTCGGAAAGAGCCGCTATACTAGCGACCAGGATCTCGACGATTATCAGCAGTTTGTCGCCCGGCGAATCGCGGACGGCGTGCGGTGCGCGGCGAACCTGCTGCGGCCGGCCGAGATTACCTTCGCGACGGTGGACGTGCCGGATCACGTGCACAACCGCCGCTGGCTGATGCGCGAAGGGACGGTGCCGGTCAACCCCTTCGGGAAGGTCGACAAGGCGAAGATGAACCCGCCCGTCGGCAGCCCCGATCTCGTCGAGCCGGCCGGGCCGATCGATCCGACGGTCTCGATCATTGCCCTGCGCGAACCAGGCGGGCGGCTGATCTCGATCTACTCGGCTTACTCGTTGCACTACATTGGTGGAACCGGACCGGCCCACATCTCGGCCGACTATTACGGCGTCTACTGCGAGGCCCTGAAAGCGCTGCAGCCCGACGGGGCCGCCGACCCGCCCTTCGTGGCGATGATGGCCAACGGCACCAGCGGCGACATCAACAATGTCGATCGGGTCCATCCACGGCCGCGGGGACCGGCCTACCAGCGGATGCACGAAGTGGCGGAAGACCTGGCAGAGAAAGTGAATGCGGCACTCGCCGGTGCGACCTGGAACGACCGGGCGCCGTTGGATGTTCGCTACCGCGAACTGCAACTGGCGTGGCGCGAGATCGGACCGGAGTTGCTGGCCTGGGCGGCCGACGTCGAGGCTCAAGCACCGCGGGTTCCGGGCGGCAACATCCCGGCCGGTGCAAAGTGGGCGACCGAAGCGAAGTTCGTCCAGCCCCTAAGCTATGCGGGCCGGGTCCAGCAGCTTGCGCAGGCCAAGGGGCCGGCGGTTGTGCCGGTGCAGATGCTGCGGATCGGGGATATCGGCATCGGCACCAGCCCCTGCGAGACATTCGCCGAGATCGGCCTGGAGTTCAAGCGGCGACGGCCGCTGCCCCACTCCTTCATGATCTCGCTGGCCCACGGCTACATCGGCTACCTCCCCACGCCGCGGCACTTCGAACTTGGCGGCTACGAGACCTGGCCCGGCACGAACTACCTCGAACCGCTGACTTCCGAGAGGATGCTGGACGCTCTGATCGAGATGGCGTCGGAAATAGCGGCCCCTGCGAGTGCGCCGTCGAACTAAGTCGGGCCCCTTCTGTCCGAGCGACAGACGAAAGCACCCGTTCTCTCGATTCTGGACGCCGACGAGCAGGTGTCAGTGACATTCCTGCGCACCGACTCCTCGGAAACTGCCGGCAGAATCGCCATGCACTACCCCTGCGGGAGACACGGCAAGCCCCTGTATGTTCACCATCCCACCCAACCTAGCGTCGGGTCGTTCAAGGGACGAGGGCTGGAAATTGGGGGAGCGTTGATCTCTGTGAGCAGATGGGCGGCGGGCTAGCCCGCTTCGGACGATTTTCACGAACCACCGCGTGGGTTCCCGACAAAAAGCCGTCGGACGACGAAAGTAGGCTATACGAATCGCCGAATGTTTGGTGAAATACGGGTTTTCAGACAGCGCCCGTTCGACGGCAATTCACACAATTTGGGTGAGATCGTGGGAACTGTACAAGATCGCTATCAAGAATTGTCCGGCCAAGCGGAGGCCAGGCGGCAGGAGCAACTCGCGACCAACCCGATCTTGATTCAGGTGGGGTCGGCGACATGCGAGCATGCAGCCGGCTCCCGAGAAGTGTTTGAGGAGTTCCGAAAACACATCGTTGCGTCTGGTCGAGACGATATTTTGCTTCATCAGACCGGTTGTACGGGACGTTGCAGTCGCGAGCCGATTGTCGGCGTGTTTGTGCCGGGCCAGATTCCGATCAAGTACGAACGGGTCGACCGGGAACTCGTTCACCAGATCTTCACCAGCCACGTCCAGAATAACCAGCCGCTGCTGGCGCACGTGCTGGACGGACCGGTCGAACGCGTCTACGCATTCGAGTTCCTCTGCTGTGGCAGCCACCGTTGCGGGTGGGAGGAAGGAGCGAACCTCGAAGCGTCCCTGCCGGGGCTGCTCAAGGACGCGGGTGTCGATTTGGAGCAGGTGAACATAGCCCGGGCGAGTTGTTTTGGTGCCTGCAGCAGCGGCAACGAGAAGACCTGCTCCCACGTCCTGGTCAAGCCGGACAAAGTGCTGTATCGCGTCTGTTCAACCGACGATCTGAAGGAGATCATCGAGAAACACATCCAGGGCGGGCAGATTGTGGATCGCCTTCGAGTGGGCGGAAAGACCATTGGCCGGAAGTTCTTCGAAATCTACGGCGACGTGGCCTTCTTCAATCGGCAGACGCGGGTTGCGCTGCGGCACAACGGAGTGCTCGACCCGGGAAGCATCACCGAATACTTCCACTACCGAGGCTTCCAAGCCCTGGCCAAGGTGCTCGACAAGGGAGATCCGAATTGGGTCATCGAGCAGGTCAAGAAGTCGAAACTGCGGGGCCGCGGCGGCGGGGGGTTTCCGACCGGCAACAAGTGGACCATGGCCGCAAAGGCCGCCGAGAAGATCCGTTACATTATCTGCAACGCCGACGAAGGCGACCCCGGGGCCTTCATGGATCGGAGCATGCTCGAATCCGATCCGTTCAACGTTGTGGAGGGTATGATTATCGGCGGGTTCGCCATTGGGGCATCGCGGGGATTCTTCTACGTTCGGGCGGAGTATCCGCTGGCGATCGAGCGGATTCAGAATGCGATCCAGGAGTGCCGCCGGCATGGGCTGCTGGGCAAAGGGATTCTGGGATCCGACTTCGACTTCGATCTGGAAGTTCGACTGGGAGCGGGGGCGTTTGTCTGCGGCGAGGAGACAGCCCTGATCCACTCCATCGAGGGAGAGCGGGGTCAGCCGCGGATCCGGCCGCCGTACCCCACGGAAAGCGGCCTGTGGGGCAAGCCGACCGTCATCAACAATGTCGAGACCTTCGCGAACATCACGGCCGTCATCAACTACGGCGCCGAGTGGCTCGGCCAGATAGGGACGCCTTCGAGCGGCGGGACAAAAGTCTTCGCCTTGGCAGGCAAGATCCGGCATACGGGACTCGTCGAAGTTCCCATGGGTATGACCCTACGGGAACTCGTCGAAGAGATCGGCGGCGGAGTGGTCGGCGGCAAGAAGCTCAAGGCGGTCCAGACGGGCGGGCCGGCCGGCGGCTGTATTCCGGCCCACATGCTCGATCTTCCCATCGACTTCGACTCGCTGTCGAAGGCCGGCTCGATCATGGGGAGCGGGGGCATGATCGTTCTTGACGAAGACGATTGCATGGTCGACGTGGCCAAGTTCTTCATGACCTTCTCCCAGGACGAATCCTGCGGAAAATGCACGCCCTGTCGGGAAGGCACGACGCGTATGCTGGAGATCCTCGAAAGGATCACCCACGGGAAGGGGACGCTTGAGGATCTCGGCCTGCTCGAACGGCTGGCCAAGCTGGTGAAAAAATCGTCGCTCTGCGGGTTGGGGCGGGCCGCGCCGAACCCGGTATTGAGCACGCTGAACCACTTCCGCGACGAGTATATCGCCCATGTGGCGGACAAACGCTGCCCGGCGAAGAAATGTGCGGCGCTGCTCCGCTACGAGATCGACCCTCAGAAATGCGTGGGCTGCACCGTGTGCGCTCGCAATTGCCCGGTCACCTGCATCTCGGGCAGCAGGCGGGAGGTGCACGTCATCGACCAGGAACGATGCATCAAGTGCGGACGCTGTGCGGAGGTGTGTCGCTTCAACGCCGTGTTGCGAACATAGGCTGAGGCAAGCGGGGTCCAAGTTTGCGTAAACGACGAATATGCCTGACGACCAGGCAATCCTGCCAGAACGGTAAGCTATCATGGCGAAGAAAACCATCTCGCTGACGATCGACGAGAAGCCTGTTTCCGTCAAGGAAGGTACCACCATCATGGAGGCAGCGGAGTCGCTGGGGATTACCATCCCGCGGCTCTGCTACCACCCCGATCTGAGCTTGGCCGGTTCGTGCCGTGTGTGCATCGTGGAGGTGGAAGGCATGGGGTTCTTCATGGCTTCATGCAGCGTGGCGGTCTGGGAAGGGATGGTCGTGCGGACCAACTCGCCCGAAATCCGCCAGGCCCGGCGCGACATCGTCGAATTGCTGCTCGACAACCATTCGAAAGACTGCCAGACCTGCGAGCGCGACGGCCATTGCGAATTGCAGAATCTGGCCTATTCCATGGGAGTCCGCCGCCGTCTGTTTGAGGGGAAGCGAAAGGAGTTTCCCGTCGACGAATCGAGCTACTCGGTCGTGCGGAATCCGGAGAAGTGCGTGCTGTGCGGCCGCTGTGTGCGAGTTTGCGCCGAGATCCAAGGCGTCAACAATCTGAGCCAGCACGGCCGCGGGTTCAATACAGTCGTCGGGCCGGCCCATCTGGCGGACATGGACGATTCCGTTTGCATCCAGTGCGGTCAGTGCATCAATGTCTGCCCCACCGCCGCGCTGCTTGAGAAGAGCAACACCGACGACGTTTGGAAAGCCCTGGCCGATCCGGAGCTGCACGTGGTCGTGCAGACGGCGCCTTCGATCCGAGCCGCCATCGGTGAAGGGTTTGGAATGGAACCGGGAACGCCGGCAACCGGCCAGATGATTACGGCCCTCAGACTGCTCGGTTTTGATGCGGTGTTCGATACCGACTACGGTGCCGATCTGACGATCGTCGAAGAAGCGCACGAGTTCCTGACCCGTCTGGACGACGGGGGACCGCTGCCGATGATCACCTCGTGCTCGCCCGGCTGGATCAGCTTCATGGAGAAGTTTTATCCGGCGCTGATTCCGCATGCGTCCACGTGCAAGTCGCCCATGAGCATGCTTTCCACGTTGGCGAAGACGTACTATGCGAAGAAGAAGGGAATCGATCCGTCGAAGATCTATGTCGTGGCGGTGATGCCGTGCGTGGCCAAGAAGTACGAAGCGAACCGCAAGGAACACATGATGGCCGACGGCAGGCCTTACACGGACGCCGTGCTGACCACACGCGAACTGATCTGGATGATCAAGTGCTACGGCATCCACTTCGTGAATCTCGACGACGGAGAGTTCGACGCGCCCCTGGGCCTGGCCAGCGGAGCGGGCGACATCTTCGGCACCACCGGCGGCGTGATGGAAGCCACGCTCCGAGCGGCCAGCGAACTGGTCACCGGCAAACCGGCCGACCGGCTCGAGTTCACCGAGGTGCGTGCGGTCGAGGGCCTGCGCGAAACCTATGTTGCTATCGGCGACCGAAGCATCCACCTGGGGGTCGCCAACGGCCTGCAGAACGCCAAGGTTCTGCTGGACAAGGTCGTCGAAGGCAGCGAGAAGTTCGAGGTGATCGAGGTGATGGCTTGCCCCGGCGGATGCATCGGCGGCGGCGGCCAGCCCTATCCGCCCGAGGAGTTGAAGGTTCTTGATCCCGAGCTTCTGGCGAAACGGGCCAAGGCTCTGTATACGATCGATAGCGGAAAGAAGCTGCGAAAGTCCTACGAGAATCCGGCGATCCAGGAACTGTATGACGAGTTTCTCGGATCGCCGGGATCCGAAAAGGCCCATAAACTGCTGCACACCAAGTACGAGGCGCGTTTGCCGCGAGGGGTTCGATGAGCACGTCCACCGACAACTGGGAACAGGTTCAAGCTACCGCCAAACAGGTGCTTGGCGACAATGTCGTCAAGTTCATCGAGTCCTGCCGGGCGGAACCGAATCCCGAAAGCCAATTGATAGCGGTATTACACAAGGTGCAGGCTGAATACGGTTACCTGGCCGAGGCACATCTGGACGCGGTCGCCCAGTTGATGCAGATTCCGGCCGCCAAGGTGGCGGGAGTCGCCAGTTTCTACCATTACTACCGCCTCGAACCGCGAGGACGGTTCTTGATCAATATCTGTATGGGCACAGCATGCTACGTCAAAGGGGCCGACCGCGTCGCCCAGAAGCTGATGGACGAGCTCGGAATCCGTTTCGGAGAAACGACCACCGACGGCGTTTTCACGCTCGAGGGGACTCGCTGCATCGGCACCTGCGGATTGGCTCCGGTGATGATGATCGACGACAAAGTCCACGCGGAGGTGACCCCGGATCAAGTTCCGGTGATTCTGGAAAAGTACCTGGATCAGGTGCGGCGGGCAGGTTCGGAGACGAGCGGCCGGACCTGATGAACCACGACGCTGGATTGGGAGAATCTCGCAGACCGGACTAATTGCGCCCCCGGAAAGAGAGGGGGGGTGCAGGCCGTTCTTGTCCCGGTTCTTGCTCGAAAGGCCTGTAAGTATTGGTGATACCGCGTTGGGGGCAGGCAGGTTCACGGCCGGGACGGGGCTTGTAGCGGAGTCCGGGCCGTTGACCTGGCAACGCGGTGTCTTTCTCTTGAATTCTTCAGCGGTGGGCTGACGCGATGAACATCCCCCCCGACGATGAGTTGATCCAGAAGTACCTGGAAGGCGAAGCGACGCCGGCGGAGGAGAGACAATTCCGCCGCCTGCTCGCCGACGAATCGTTCCGGCGGCGCGTCGCCGAGTATGCCCTGGATCACGGCCAACTCTGCGAACACGCACGGCAAGGGATGCTGGAACGGCTGACCGTTCAACGCGCCCCACGACTGCTACTCCGCCGCCGTCAATCGCTTGTAGCCATAGTCGTTGGCGCATCGATTCTGATTGCCGTGGGATCGGTCTGGTATTCACTGCGCCACGGCCCGTTGCCCGACGGCATGACTCGCGGCGATGCTGAACGCCTGGCGGACCTAGGTACTGAACCGCCGCCTCCCAAACCGGCTTCGGCCTCCCCGGCACCACCGGGTCGGCATCCCGCGGCGGTGCGGGTCGGTTACAGGCTCGGGCAGGTAACCGTCCGGAAGCACAATTCTACCCAGGAATCTGCCGTGGACGTGGGAACCGAGTTATGTGTCGGAGACGTTCTGCGAACACTAGACTCCGAAAGTTCTGCGTTGCTCGAATTCGAGGACGGTACGATCGTTACTGTGGCAGGGGATACGGAGGTGACGTATTCCCTGGAGAGCGAGCAGAAACGGGTCTCGGTTGCCCGGGGCGACATCACGGCCCAAGTTGCGTCGCAGCGCGAGTCAAAGCCGATGATGTTCGTGACGCCCGTTGCAGAAGCGGAGGTTCTGGGGACCAGATTCCTCTTGTTTGCCGACGCGAGTCTTACGGAATTGACGGTTCAGGACGGGCACGTGCTTCTGCGGCGTCTTGCGGACCGGCGCACGGTGGACGTTGTAGCCGGTCAGTATGCCGTGGCGGCGGCTGAATCGGACATGGTGGCTCAACCGATTCAGGCGACCCCCAGCGTCTGGGCGGAGGACTTCGTGGCAGGCCTGCCTCCTCGATGGCGGGCCGGTATGTGGATACGCGGCGAACTCCTGGGCGGATCGAACGGGGCGGTGCGAGCGACCGTTCGTCGCGAGAAAGAGGGGGAACGAGCCGGACCATGCTACCTGATGACGGCCAAGGAATGGTCGCGCGGCCTGTTTCGAATCGACGAGGATTCCCACCTGAACGTCAGATATCGGATGACGACGCCTGGTTGGTTCTATATTGCCGTCAGTACTCGATCCGATGATACTCTACCCGCCTTCACGGGGACCTTCATTTTCAAGACTCCCGAGTTGCGTCAGATCCGTCGCAACGAGTGGCAGTCCAAGAGCATTCCGCTTAAAAGGTTCCGCAGGCCCGAGCAGGGCCGGCCCGACGATGCGCGGCAACAGCCGCCCCAGGTGAACGATATCGTATTCACACTGTTCTTCCGCACACAAGACGAAGATCCCGGTCTCCTCATCGACCGTATGTGGGTCACTCATGGTCCCTCCGAGAATGCGGAGATCCTGGGACAGTCGGACTGATTGTCCATGACAAGATCTGGCCGCCAATCTGGACGGAACCCACCATAATTGCGGGGATAGATTGACACCTCTGCCTCCATCGGTCAAGATCACACGTTGACCGATTCTGGAGGCTGCCTGCGGAGGGACGCACGGTCGGCCATCTGCAGTGCCGGTCTCCCTTCACGTGGTCAGTTTCATCAGTGGTGACGGCACCGCCGCGTCGGGGCAGGCGGACCCTCTACGTGGATTGACGTATGAGAAACGAGATTGTGCGGCTCCTCATGGAGCACCGCGGCACCCTTTTTGCCTTTATCTACGCGAGCGTGCGCGACTACGACGCGACCGAAGAGATCCTTCAGGACGTGTCGGTGGCCGTGTGCCAAGACGGTGACAGCTTCGAATTGGGAACGAACTTCGGGGCGTGGTCCCGGGAAATTGCGCGCCGCCGGATTCTCGCCCATTTTCGTGACACGAAACGTTTTCCGGATCCCTTATCGGATCAGGAGCTCCGCAATCTCCAGGCCGGTTTCGATGCCGTCGACGACGTGACGACCAAGGCCCGCATGGCCAGTTTGAGCAAGTGTCTGGAGAGCCTGAAGCCTTTCGCGAAGCGGCTCATTCAGTTGCGTTACGCGGGCCGTCTCAGCTTGTGCGAGATCAGCGAGCAGGTCGGTCGTCAACCCGAGAGTGTGCGCAAGGCGCTCTACCGAACACGCCAGAGCTTGCGGGAATGCATCGAACGCCGGCTCCGTGGGGGAGACGAAGGTCTATGAGTCAGAATGACGGGGACGCATCTCGCGACCATCTCATCCAGAGCTATCTGGAAAACCAGGCAACCGCGGCCGAAGAAAGGCAGTTCCGTCTTCTGCTCAACGACGAGTCCTTCTGCCGCCGTGTGGCCCAGTATGCCATCGATCTAGGCTGTCTTCACGACCACGCATGTCACGGCATTCTGGAGCGGGCCCTGATCGTTTCGAGAGAACCCGTCTCACGAAGGAGGTTTCGTGCAATTGCCCTGGCTGTGGTTGCTGCTTCGATCTTGCTTGTTGTTGGGACGGTTTGGCGTGCCTTTCTCACCGGCGACACGTCGACCGAGTTGGCATCCGACGATTCCGTACCTCTCTCCGAGGATGACCCTGCGGCGCCGTCGCCGCAAGAGGCCGCGCGATCGGTTGTGGCCCGCGTCACGGATGTGACGGGGCGTGTGCTGATAGGAACCTCCTCCGCCACACAGAATCTGGTCGAGAAAGAAATGCTACTCCATTCCGGCGACCGGCTGCAAACCTCCGGAGCAGACAGCTTCGCGCTGCTCAAATTCGAAGACGACAGCGTTCTTGCCGTCGCCGGAAACACGGAACTGACGTGCTCGATCATGGATTCCCAGAAACGGATCGACGTATCACGCGGCGATGTCATGGCCCAGGTGGCTCCCCAGCCGGACAAGCCGATGGTCGTGAAGACCCCCGTGGCTGAAGCCGAGGTGGTGGGGACGCGGCTCTCACTCTTCGCTGATCTTGTCCTCACCGAATTGGCCGTTCTGGAAGGCCACGTTCGGTTGAAACGCCTGTCGGACGACGAGACGGTTGACGTCCGGAAAGGACAGTGCGCGGTGGTCTCCGAAGCGTCGGATTTGGTGGCTGCGCCAATTTCGCCGGTGCCGAGCGTCTGGGAAGAGGATTTCGAGCAAAGATGGCCGGATCGTTGGCGGGAGGGCCATTGGATCCACTACGCGCTGCCCCCCGAATCGGAGGGAGCTGTGCTGGCCGCCGCACGGGACGAGACCGCAGGCCCCTGTTTCATCTCCAGTCCGAACGAATGGTCGCGGGGGCTGTTTCGTATCGAAAGCGATACCTGTCTTAATCTGACCTACAAGCTGAAGAAACAGGGCTGGTTTTACATCATGCTGGAAACGCGGGCTGCGGACTACAGCGGCGAGTATCGCGGCAATTACATCTACCAGACTCCGCAGCTTTGGAAAGTCCGTCCTCGCCAATGGCAAACCGTTGCCATCCCCTTGTCCGAGTTTCACGTGCCTCAGCGCGGTCGACCGGAAGGTGCTGAATTGCCTCCACCCAAGGCGGGCGATGTGGTCTTCTCGCTTCTTCTGCGGACCCAAGAGGCGGACCCGGGCTTGGTCGTCGACCGAATCTGGGTCACCAAGGGACCCGCCGAAGGTGCAGAGTTGCTGCAGATTCGATAGGGTTCTTGAGGCGGCCTTCGTCAGGACGGCGAGTCGGATTCAGGGCTCGCCAGTCGACCGAAACACTCCCCATGGGCTCGGCAAGGAATGCGGGCGGTTGCTACTCCGTTTCCGACAGGTGATGGTTGGCTTCACCGTTGACGATTGGTGCGCCGGCCTGATCCTTGCCGATTTCGGGCAAACCAATCGTCTCGTCGGCCCCGGAATCCTCCAGATACACCTCGTCGAGTTCCGTGTCGTCGACGTCGCGACGCAACAGAAGGTAGACTCCGGCGGCCGAGACCCAGAAGAAGCTGTACAGATACCCGACCGCGAGCAGCCGGGCGCAGTCGGACCAGGCCCGGATGAGCAGGTCGCCGAGCCAACCGAGATGGCTGGTCGGATTACCGCCCGCAAACTGGTAGGCAACGTGCGGAAACGGTTCGGCGGCGAACGCAAACTGGCCGCCCGATCCCCAACATGCAGCACCTTGCGCAAGGGCGATGATGACCTGGACGAATCCGAATACCAGAACCCAGCCGAGAAGTCCCACGATGGTAACCACTCCGGCGTAGAACAGGTAGTGCAGGGGCCGCTGGAATACATAGGCGTAGCTTCGGCTCACGGCGTCGAAGCTGTCGGTGCCTTCGGTGCTGATAGCTGCAAACATCAAGGGCCAGCCCAGCGCCAGGCCGACAAGGAGCAGCGTCATCAGGAAACCGCCGGCGAGGACCAGCGGCCAGAGCAGCCCGGCCGCGAAGAGGCCGACGTTCCACCGCATGAGAACGAGGCCGAGGACCGCGATGAGGGCGGTTCCGAAAAGCACGCCGATCAGCGGCAGCAGTGGTGCCCAGGCGTAGGCCCTCCATCGAGACCGGACGCAGCCGATCATGCCGCCCCAACCGACTCGTTCGCCGCAGGCCAATTGAACCGCCGCGTGCCGCGTGACGGCTGCGCCAGCAATCGCCCAAACGGCTAGCGCCCAAAGGGCGCAGAGAAGCGAATAGGCCAGGTTGCTTGCGCGAAACGTCTTGCCGGCCCCCATGTTCAGAGTGAAGATTTCGCGAAAGGGACGGCTAAGGTGTTCCCAGGTGCCGAGGACGGGATTTGCGTCGCGATGCACGATCGACCGAGCGTTTTCGTCGTCGGCCGAACGGCGGAATCGCTTGTCGAGTGCGAGGATCCCGGGATCGTCTGCAACCGCGGCTAGGCTATTCCAGGAGCAGCCGTTATAAGCCGCATGTTGCGCGGCGACCTCGGCGTTGCCAGAGAAGAGCAGCCCAAAGAGTGACCACCCTAATACCATCGCGACGGCGGCCGCCGACGAGAGCAGCAGCGGACGCAGGCCGATCGAGATTCGAAAACAGCGAACCAGAAGCAGCCAGGGAAAGAGTTCCGACCAAGCCACAACACGCAGGGTTCCGCGATCGTCCTCATTCATGGCAGGTATCTCTCTGGGGAAAAGGTGTCGGCCACCTTCTGCTGGCACGCCCGTCGGGTGGTCGCACAAAAGGTGGATGTCACCCTTTTCCCGCAGGCAACCGGCGTGCATCGTCCTGGTTTGGGCAAACACCGGCATTATACGGGCTGACCAGCATGCTGCAAGCGGCCCGAAGCAGGGAGTCCGTCGAGAAAAAAGGACCATCACGGGACTATCCGCCCCGGTTGTCTGCGGACGGATCCGTCCCTTCCGGCCGCTCAACCTCCGGTTCCCAGGGAAGTCCGTACTCTTCGTTGAGCCAGCGGTTGCGATCGATGTCCTTGCACCGCTGACTGCAGAAGGGCATGGTTCGGCTCTGCTCGGAATCGAAGGCCCTTCCGCAAATCGAGCAACGCATTTGCGCCATGGCAATACCTGAAACGGGGCCTACCCGCAATCCGACTCTCGCGACAATAGGCGCACGCCCTGCGCACAAATCCGGAACCAAGACACCACGGACAATCCCGGTGCGGCCAGGTCGTCAGTCACTGCTTGTGGCGGCGGCAGTCTTGTCTTCTGACGCCTTGGATGCGGACTTGGTCTCGCCGTCTGCATTCTTTTCGGCCGCGGCACCTTTGCGGTAAGAGTCGCTACGGTAATCGGTTTGATAGAATCCCGAACCTTTGAAGACGATGGCGGCACCGGTTCCGAACAGCCGGCGAAGTTTCAGTCGCCCGCATTTGGGGCATTTTCGCTTCGGGCTCTCCGTGATCGACTGGAATAGTTCGAACTCATGCTCGCAGGCATCGCAAACATAATCGTAGGTCGGCATGGCAGATCACATCCTCATATCGAGTTGGGACGCAGCGCGTCGCTGTTTTCTTCTCACTCTTGTTCCGGCTGGGGTGACTCCAGGGAGTCCCTTTCGGTGGAATCGAACTGGCCGCTCGCCCGGGACGGTTCCGATTCGGGGGACGCCGCCGACACCACGACCTGGGATGGCCGCACGACCCGGTCGTGCAGGCGAAAGCCAACCTGCGTGACGTGCAGGACCGTTCCGGCGGGATGGTCGGACGACGGCATCTGCGAAATCGCCTCGTGAAGGTTCGGGTCGAAAGGTTCGCCCAAGGCGTCGATCTTGACGCAATGGTAACGCTCGAGGGTGCTCTCCAGTTGGGTGCAGACCATCTTGAAACCGGCGAGCAGCACGTCGGCCTCGCCCGCCTTCTCGGCCGCTTCCACCGCACGGCCCATGTTGTCCCAGACGGGGAGCAAATCGCGGAGCAAGTCGAGATTCGCGTAGCGGCGTTCCTCTTCCATCTGCCGGTAGGCCCGGCGCCGGAAATTCTCCAACTCCGCGGAACTCCGCAGCGCACGGTCCTGGGCTTCCTGCAACTCGGCCTGCAGACTCTCGAGGTCGGCGGCAAGACCGTCGGCCACCGACTCGGCGTCAATGCCGGCCGCCTCCACGGGGGACGTCTGTTCCTCTGAGGCAGTCACATCCGCAATCGGGTCGGCTTGACGCGGTTCATCGCCGGTCGTTGCGTTCGTTTCGGGTGTGGCTTTGGGCGTCTTCTCTGACACGTCTCATACCTCCAGGTAAGTCTGTTGCGGACCGTTCCAGTCGAAATCAGGCTCATCCGGATTGAAGGGTGGGATTCAGAAGTACTCTTTGAGTTTTGCGAAGAAACTCTTTCGTTCGGGTGTGACGTTCTTGTGTTCCAACTCGGCGAGTTCGCGGAGGACGGCTTCATGCTCCGGCGTGAGGCTTTTCGGCACCTCGATGTAGACCTGAACGAGGAGGTCGCCATTGCCGCGATGGCGCGGATTGGGCATCCCCCGGCCTCGCAGCCGAAAGACCTCGCCGCTGGGAGTGCCGGCCGGGATCGTCAATTCGTCGCGACCGTTGAGCGTGGGAACTTCAAGAGTCACACCCAGCGCCGCTTGGGCGTATCCAATCGGTATCTGGCAGATCAGGTCGTTTCCGTCGCGATGGAACAGAGGATGCTCGGCCACCTGGATGAAACAGTAGCAGTCGCCCGGCGGCCCTCCGTTGGGGCTCGGCTCTCCTTCGCCCTGCAACCGCAGTCGCGTGCCGTTATCGACGCCCGCGGGGATGTTGACCTCGCGGTGGACGCGTTGGACGATCAGGCCGCTTCCGCGGCAGTCGAGGCAGGCGTCGCGAATGATCGTGCCACGCCCCTGGCAGGAGGGGCAGGTGGTCTGAACCGAGAAGATTCCTGTCGATTGAACGACGCGTCCCTGGCCGCCGCAATAACCGCACGGTTCGGGCTTGGTCCCCGGTTTTGCCCCGGACCCGCCGCATTTGTCGCACGGCACGTGACGGTTGAAGGTGATTTCCTTGGTGGCGCCGCGAGCCGCTTCGAACAGGTCGAGCTTCACCTCGCATTTGACGTCCGCCCCGCGGCGGACCCGGCGCCCGCGCGAGCGTCCGCCGCCGAACATGCTGCCGAACAGGCTGTCGCCGAAGATGTCGCCGAAGGCTTCAAAGATGTCGCCTACGTCGTGGAAATGGGGCGCCCCGCCCTGGACGCCGTCGATCCCGGCGTGACCGTAGCGGTCGTAGCGGGCGCGTTTTTCCGCGTTGTTGAGGACCTCGAAGGCTTCCGCGGCTTCCTTGAACCGTTCGACCGCCTCGTCGTTGCCCGGATTGCGGTCCGGGTGGTACTTCATGGCCATCTTGCGATAGGCGTCGGCAATCTCCTTGTCGGTTGCCGTGCGGTCCACGCCGAGCACTTCGTAATAATCGCGCTTTTCGGCCATGATGGTTGCAGGAGAGCGGCGTACGGTTGGGGCTGAATATTGTTGCTCGTTCCGCGAACAAGCGTTCTTTCGCGGAACGCAAAGCGACTATCGGCAGGCGACTATTGGCGAAAACGGGCCGCCCCAGGATGGAGACGGCCCGTATCGTGAATCCAGCAAAGGACGGGGTTAGCGAACCGCCCCTTCCGTGGCCGGAGCTTTTTCGTCCTTGTCCAGATCAGTGACCAGCGTTTCCGTGGTCAGCATCAGGCCGGCGATACTCGCGGCATTTTCCAGGGCGGTCCGGACCACCTTGAGCGGATCGATAATCCCCGCCTTGAACATGTCGACGTACGCGCCTTCGGCGGCGTCGTAACCGGTGTTGGTCGGCTTCTCCGAGACTTCATCGGCGATCACGGCACCGTCGAGACCGCAGTTGTCGGCGATCTGCTCCAGAGGCTTGCTCAGCACCCTGGCGATGATATCGACGCCGATCTTCTCGTCGCCCCGAGCGCCGGAACGGGCAGCCTCGACCGCGGCTTTGCAGCGAAGCAGGGCTACGCCGCCGCCGGGAAGAATGCCTTCCTCGACCGCCGCGCGGGTTGCATGCAGGGCGTCCTCGACGCGAGCCTTGGTTTGCTTCATCTCGGCCTCGGTGTTGGCGCCCACAGACACGACCGCCACGCCGCCGGACAGCTTGGCCAGGCGTTCTTGGTACTTTTCGCGATCGTAATCGCTCTCGGTCGTTTCGATCTGCGAACGGAGTTGATCGACGCGGGCCTTGATATCGGTCTTCTTGCCGGCGCCTTCGACGATCGTGGTCGAGTCCTTGTCGACCGTGATTTTCTTGGCCTGTCCGAGGTGCTCCAGGGTGAGGTTCTCGAGCTTGATGCCGAGGTCCTCGCTGATCATCGTGCCCCCGGTCAGGATGGCAATGTCGCCGAGCATGGCCTTGCGGCGATCGCCGAAGCCCGGTGCTTTAACCGCACAGACGTTGAGGACGCCGCGGAGCTTGTTGACCACCAGCATGGTCAGCGCCTCGCCCTCGATGTCCTCAGCAATGATCAGCAGAGCGCGGCCGGTCCGCCCGACCTTTTCAAGGATGGGGATCAAGTCGCGGATGTTGCTGATCTTCTTCTCGTGGATGAGGATCAGTGCGTCCTCGATCTGGCAATCCATCTCGGGAGTGCGGTTGATGAAGTAGGGTGAGAGGTAGCCCTTGTCGAACTGCATCCCTTCCACGACCTCGTAGGTCGTTTCGGCCGTCTTGCCCTCTTCGACGGTGATCACGCCGTCCTTGCCGACCTTCTCCATGGCCTCGGCCAACAGGTTGCCGATGGCGCGATCGTTGTTGGCACTGATCGCACCCACGTTGGCGATCTCTTCCTGCTTGGTGACGACCTTGCGCATCGAGATGAGATGTTCGATGGCGGCATCGACGCCGCGCTCGATTCCGCGGCGGATGGCGGCCGGGTTGCTGCCTGCGGCGACATTCCGCAGACCTTCCTTGAAGATGGCTCGGGCCAAAACGGTGGCCGTAGTGGTGCCGTCGCCCGCGATGTCGGAGGTCTTGGACGCGACCTCGTTGACGAGTTTGGCGCCCATGTTCTCGAACCGATCTTCGAGTTCGATTTCTTTACTGACGGTGACGCCGTCCTTGGTGACCGTTGGGCCGCCGAAGGACTTGTCGAGGATCACGTTTCGGCCCGTCGGGCCCATGGTGACCGCGACCGCATCGGCCAGCTTTTCGACGCCCTGAAGAATTCGCTTTCGGGCTTGATCATCAAAAAGAAGTTGCTTTGCCACGATGGCGGTTCCTTATGTGTTCGTTGTTTCGGGGATTCGTACGTATTCGGCTGGAGCCGGCGTGGGCAGCACCTGGGCGGCGCTGCCCGCCAGCCCGCTTTCCGCCGTACTACTTGATCACCTTGGCCAACACGTCGCTCTCGCGGAGGATCTTCACCTCGCGGCCTTCCACTTCCACGTCGCTGCCGGCGTACTTGCCGTAGATCACCTCGTCGCCGATGGCGACGGACAACTGGCCGCGTTCGCCGCTGTCGAGCAGCTTGCCCGGGCCGACGGCCAACACGGTGCCTCGCTGGGGCTTCTCCTTGGCCGTGTCGGGAAGCACAATTCCGCCGGCCGTCATTTCTTCAGCAGCGACGGGCTCGACAACAATGCGATCGTCCAACGGATTGAGATTGATTTGCTTTGCCATGGTTCTAAACCCTCGTCTATTTCGTGAATGTGTTTCTGATTGCGATACCAAGGCAACCGGCCGCAGATGCAGCCCGCGGCCGGTTGCGGACTGTCGGATCTGACACCGGCCTGGTTACATACCCATTCCCATGCCGCCCATACCACCCATGCCACCCATACCACCCATGCCGTCCATGCCGCCTCCCGGCGGAGGACCAGGCGGGGTTTCCTTGGGAATCTCCGTGACCAGGCAGGAGGTGGTCAGCAGCAACGAAGCAACGCTCGCGGCATTCTGGAGAGCCGTTCGGACGACCATGGCGGGGTCGATAATGCCGGCCTCGACCAGATCGCAATAGGCGTCCTTGTCGGCGTCGTAGCCTTCGTTCTTTTTCATCCGGCGGACCCGATTGACGACGACGGAACCTTCCAGCCCGGCGTTCGACGCGATGGCTCGCATGGGAGTGTCGAGGACCTTCTTCACGATCTCGGCACCGAGGGCCTCGTCGCCGACGAGTTCCAGTTTGTCGAGTGCCTTGTCGCTTCGCAGCAGCGCCACTCCGCCGCCAGGAACGATTCCTTCCTGGAGTGCAGCCTGCGTGGCGGCACGGGCATCTTCCAGGAGCGCCTTCCGCTCCTTCATCTCCGTCTCTGTTGCGGCCCCGCAATGGATCTGAGCCACGCCGCCAGCCAGCTTGGCCAGCCGTTCCTGGAGCTTCTCCTTGTCGTAGTCGCTGGTGGTAGTTTCAATTTCGGCACGGATCTGATTGGCCCGGCCCTCGATGGCCTCTTTCGAGCCGGCGCCGCCGACGATGGTCGTATCGTCAGACGTGATGATGACCTTCTTCGCCGTCCCCAGGTCGCTGAGCTTGACGGCGTCGAGCGAGACGCCCAGATCCTTGAACAGCGCCTGCCCGCCGGTCAGGGTGGCGATGTCGCCCAACATGGCTTTGCGGCGGTCGCCGTAGCCGGGAGCCTTCACCGCACACACGTTGAGGATGCCCCGCATTTTGTTGACGACCAGCGTCGCCAGGGCTTCGCCCTCGATGTCTTCGGCGATAATTAAGAGCGGTTTGTTCGCCTTGCTGATCGCTTCCAGAAGAGGCACGAGATCCTTCGCGCTGGAGATCTTCTCCTCGTGAAGCAGAACGAGGCACTTCTCCAACTCGGCCGTCTGATTGTCGGGATTCGTGACAAAATGGGGCGACAGAAAACCGCGGTCGAACTGCATCCCCTCCACGACCTCGACATACGTCTCCGCCTGGCGTCCTTCTTCCACCGTGATCACGCCGTCCTTGCCCACCTTGATGAAGGCATCGGCCAGGACTTGTCCGATGGTGGGATCGTTGTTGCCCGCGATGGTGGCAACCTGGGTAATCTCTTTCTTGTTCTTGGGGTCGATCGGCTTGGCCATCTTGCCGACGGCCTCAATGACGGCCTCGGCTCCCTTATGGATCCCTCGGGAGAGCGCCATGGGGTCGGCACCGGCGGCCACCATCTTGAGACCCTGCATGTAGATCGCCTCGGCCAGGACCGTGGCAGTGGTCGTGCCATCGCCAGCCACGTCGTTGGTCTTGCTAGCGGCCTCCTTGACCAATTGGGCCCCGAGATTCTCGTTGGGGTCGCTCAGGTCGATGTCTTCAGCCACGGTGACCCCGTCTTTGGTCACCTTGGGAGCACCCCAGCCCTTGTCGAGCACGGCGTTGCGGCCCCGGGGGCCGAGCGTGCTCTTGACGGCTCGGGCCAACTTACTGACGCCGGCTGCCAACGGCTGCCGAGCCTCATCGTCAAACACCATCTTTTTTGCCACAGCGGATTCCTCCTGTTGCTGGCGAAAGATTCAATCGGCGCCCCGCGGGAAAAGGCCTTTTCCCGCCTCGGGCGGTAGCTGTCTCGATCTCAAGAAACGCCGGTAGGCCAATTCTGGCAGTCGACGCAGATTTTAGACCTTTCATCGGAGCAACGAGCGTGCCAATCGCGACGGAGCGTCTGAAGTTATGTCGTGACAATGAGTTACAAACAACAGTGTGTGCCAGGAGAACGCCGGGTTTGGCTGCCGGCGGCACCTGGGGATGCCATTTTGGCAGACCCGCCCTATTCATCGGGGAAGATTCAGGCCGGATTATTCACAAACCCTTGTTGAATGCTCGAAGTTCGTTGTAGGCAAACATGCTAAAGACAGCCCCCCAGAGGGGCTGTGCATTGGGCGGCACGCTCAGAGCGCAGCGATGGGCGTGGTAACTTGACCATCCACGCCCATCGCTGCGCTCTGAGCGTGCCACCCATGAATAATCCGGGCTGGTCCCTCCGCTCGGTTTCGTTGCTCCGGCATCGTTGCCCTTCGAAGACAAGAGCCGCCACGGTACACACGATGGCGTACCATGGCGGCTCATCAATTCGGCGGACGGCACGGCGGAGCGTGCCTGCTACTGTCTTTGCCTCACACGTCGCAGATCCGGACGGCCTGGGCCAGGCTTTCCAGGGCGTCGGGACGTTTGGGAACGAATTCCTGGCCCACGTAGCCCTGGTAACCGCTGTCGACGATGGCTTTCATCAGCTCGGCGTAGTCGAGCGTCTGCGTGTCGTCGATCTCATTCCGGCCGGGAAGTCCACCGGTGTGATAGTGGCCCCAGCAGTCGGCGTGTTCCTTGATGTCCTTGAGTGGGTCTTCCTTCATCATGCCCGCGTGGTAGATATCGTAAAGGACCTTGACTCGCGGGGAGCCGACCTGTTCAACGAGCTTGACGTTCCAGGCCGTCGTATCGGCCATGTAGTCCTTGTGGTTGATCGAGTTCAAATACTCCAGGCAGACGGTGACCTTCTTCTCTTCCGCGTAGCCGGCGATCTTCTTCAGGCCGATCACGCAGTTTTTCAGGCCCTCTTCGTCGTCCATCCCCTCGCGATTGCCTGAGAAGGTGATGGCGTTGGGAAAACCGGCGTCGGCGCAATCGTCGATACTCTGACGGATCTTGGACAGGCATTCCTCGTGGTTCTCGAGGCGGTTGAGGCCTTTGGTGATCCCGTGGCTGGGCGTCATGGCGCAGATCAGTCCGTGCTTCTTGAGCGTCGGCCAGTCCTCGGGCTTGACCAGTTCGATCGACTTGAGGCCCAGCTTGACGCAGTAGGCCGCGAAGGCGTCGAGATCCATGTTGTTTTTCTTGAGGTACCCGTTATAGCACCAGAGGCAGACCGACTGCTTGATGCGGCCTTTCAATTCGGCGGCCGTTGCCGATTGTACCCGGGACAGGGCGACGCCGAAGGCGGCCGTTCCGGCAAGGGTCTTAAGGGCGGTTCGGCGCTGGATCGGTTGTTCAAAGAAGTCGTGCATGCTGATTCCTTGGCGAGTTGGGGAGAGATGAAGGCAGATTCCGTGCGACGTCGGTATACTGCCTGCCTAGCGAACGTAGTTTGCGGCCGCGGGAGACGCCTGAAACGACACCGGCGACGCCACTGCCGACCGCACGTCGGGCAACGGGATCACGCCCGGATGGAGACGCGAACCTGCCGCCGCACTCCGATCATAAGCGGCGTCGGGAGGCAAGTCCACAGGGGGCAACGACTCGACCGCCGGCTGGGCCGGCATGACGGCCTGCTGCCCTAGCGAGGCCACCGTAAGGGGCCGGTGCAGGCGATAGTCGATGCACGGGCGCACCTGGAGGGCCCGGCGTTCGGCGGCATCGTGGTAGGCCGCCGCGGGCCACGCTCCCTCGGCCATGTAGATGCGGTAGTAGTCGAGGAGGGTCCCTTTGTCGTAGTGGACGTTTTTGACGGCCAAAGCGTACTCGACCCGAGCCCGATGATGGCTGCTCTCGGCATCGGCGCGGCGGCGCTGGGCTTCGAGCACCAGGTCGAGAGGCGCCTTGTCGGCATCGTAGGCGGCCTCGACGGCGGCCAGTTGCTGGGCCGCCGCCACCCGGCGATTGTACGTGGTTCGGACGGAGGCTTCCGCCCGATCCACTTCGGCGATCCCGTTGCTGAGATCGTGAAGGATGACTCGCTGCTGCTCTTTGAGGATCGATTGTTCGCGGGCCAGGTTGAGTTGGGAGTTGCGGACGGCGACATACGCCCGGCGGTGGCCGATCGGAACGGTCAACTCGACGCCGAGTTGCCATTCCTGGAAATCGCCGCTCATGAGCGTCTGGTAGGCGTTGTCGAAGGGCGGCTGACCCCACTCCGGATCGATCAACGTCTGGCCCATGCCGCGCCAGCGATAACGTCCTACCACGTCGAGATCGGGCAGAAGGAAATTGCGGTTGGCCTTCAATTCCAACTGGCGCATCTTGATGCGCCAACGTTGCTGGCGCAGTTCGGCACGTTCCGAGAGAGCATCGGCCACGACCTGATTCCAGTCGAAGCGGGTCGGCACCACGTTGGGTTCGTCGCTGGGCCGGATGAGTCGTCCGTCACTGATGGGAATGCCCATGAGCAATCTCAAGCGGCGTTCGGCAACCTGCACTCCGCCGGTCCCGCGGAAAGTTCCCGCACGACTGCCGTTGTCGGTCTGCGTGCCATCGACGATTCGGCCCGTCAACGCGTCTTGCACATCTTCTTCAAAGCGGAAGTATTGCTCGCGAGCCTGAGCCTCTTTCTCGGCTTCTCCCCCGCGGCGATTGGCCTCATGGAGGGCCCGAATGCGGCGCCAGGTTTCCAAGGCGGCATCGCGAGCCACGATCTTGCTGTCGAGGTCGCGATAGGCGTAGTAGAGATCCCAATAGGCGTTTTCGACGTTACTCACGTAATCCCGAACGGCCATTTGAAGGTCGGCAACGCTGATATCGGTATTGACCCTTGCCAGCAGCACGCCGCTGAGCAGCCCGGGCGTCTCGCTGGGCCCGGCAATGCGGTTGAATTCCGCACCCGATCCCTGCAACAGGGGCACACGCATCTCGATCTCGGGGTTCACGTTCCAAACACTGGGAAAGGCGTTGCCCGGTGCGTTGTTCGAATCGTACTCGACGTACTTCCGTAGCGTCAGTTCCGAGCCAAAGGCCGTCCGCTTGGTCAATTGCGTTTGAAAGACGGCCGCGTCCTGAACCAGCAGGCGGGTGCCGCCGCCGAAGAACTGGTTATTCAGCGTCCGGTCGTTCTTCTCGAAGAATGCGCTGGTCGAGAATTGGGCGTCGAAAGCGCTCAAGGCGGCTTCGACGCCATATCGCGGGTCGGTTTCCTGCAAGGCAGGACCGTAGGTTGTCGGGGTGGCGTCGGGCGCTCGGATCACCGTGCCCCCCAGATCGTTCAGCACCTTGCTGTTGGTCAAGGCGGTTTGAAGCACTTCCTCCAGACGCAGATCCCAGTAGTCCAGTTGGCCGTACTGCTGGATCGTCAGCGGCGGTGCCGTCTCTTGCGGAGCGACGTCGGTGCAGGCGTCAAGATCGGGGTACTCGATCTCGATCGAGGTGGCCGTGCAGTCGGCGTGTCGGTAGAGGTGCAGACGAGGCTTGTCGGTACGGCAACCGACGACCACGGCAGCAGCCAGGGTCAAAGCCAGGATGAGAGCAAACCGGGAGCCCCCCCGCCCTGGCGCCTCGCTCAAGGCAGTACGGCAATGCTCTCGGTCAGTCGTGTTCCGGATCCGTCTCACTTGGTTATGCCCAAATGCCAAGGTGCTGCCCGCAAGAGTCACGCATGTTTCCCGAACCGGTCAGGCGTTACGGACTCTCTATTTACCCGGCGTTACCGGAAACGCATCGACAACGGGCCCTTGGCGGCGCACAATGCCGCCTCATCCTTTTAGTCGGCACTTTGCAGTCCGTTTGGTCGGGTTTTTCGGGATATATGACCACAACAGCAGGTTCATTCTGGGCTGACTATAATGGAAGGTGAATTGGAGCACACGCAATCGTCTGACGTAGCGTAAACCGGTGGCTCTGGAATCAGGCTTTGATGTCCAACCCTCTGCATTCCGACTCTCGCAAAACGAGCGCCAGCCCGGCCCTTGAACCGGATGCGGTAATCGAACGTCTGGCCGCACTCGCCGAACACGAGACGAACGAGTCGGATTTCTATCGCGCGTTGGTTCGAGACCTAGTTGGTGCGACGGGCGGATACGGGGCTGCCGTATGGACACTGGAGGCCGGCAATTTCCGGCGGGCAGAACAGCTCGGGCTGAATCATTCCCTCGCGCCCACGCAGTCCCATCGCACGCTGCTTGACGAGACGCTCTCGGGCAACGACTGCCGGGTCTTTCGCGACGAATCCCAGGCAGAGGCCGTTGAGGTACTTTGCCCCTGGCGGGTCGACGAGGTGCTCTGCGGAGTAGTCGAATTGCGTCAGAAAGCCGATGTCTCTGCGGCGGCCCTGGCCGGGCAACAGCGGTTTGTCAACGTGATTGCCGAACTGATAAGAACTTTCTACCGCAGCGCCCGCATGGCCGAGACGGGACGGCGCGAACAGCGATGGCTTGAGATCGATCGATTCGCTCAGGAGGTCCACCGGCCGGTCGAACTGGAGGCAACCGCCTACGCGGTGGCCAATGAAGGCCGGCGCCTGGCGAACTGCGACCGGTTGACGGTGCTGGTTCGACGCCGGCAGCGTTGGAAAGCCATTGCGGTCAGCGGCTGCGACCGAGTCAATCACCGTTCATCGACGATTGCCCATCTGGAACTGCTGGCACGCCTAGTGGCGGCACACAACCGGCCGGTCTGGTCCGGTGCCGGACACGAAGCGCCGCCGGAACTCGAGGAGCCGCTCGACGACTATCATGACGTCAGTTCCTCCAGGCTTCTCGGACTGATGCCCCTGTCGTTGGCCCGGGGGGAAAAAGAGGACGACGGATCGGCTGACTCGGAACCGTTCGCCGTGCTCGTCTTCGAACGTTTCGACGAGATTGAATCCAGCGACATGGCTGATCGCTGCGGCGCGGTGTGCCGGCACAGCGCCGTCGCGCTACATCGCAGCCTGGCTCACGAAGAAATGCCGCTTCACAGCCTGAGCCGCTTGCTTGACCGTTCCGCCTGGGTGAAGCGGATTCGTCATCAGCCCCTTACGCTGCTGTTTGCCGCCTTGCTGGCTGCGGTTCTGCTGCTCCTGGCCGCGGTTCCGGTTCCGCTCCGAGTGGAGGCCACCGGCACGCTGCAACCGCGGACGCAACGGCACCTGTTTGCCCCGTCCGATGCCGTCGTCGAACGGCTCCTGGTGCGCGAGGCGGGAGAAGACGTATCCGCCGATCAGGAGCTGATTCAACTCCGAGACCCGGAGTTGCAGTACGAAATCGAGCGAGTCCTCGGCGAACTCGAAACCGCCCGCAAACAACTGGCCGGAATCGAGGCCGAGCGAATCCGTGCGGATCGCGCCAGCCGGAGCGATCTGCGGGACGCGGCACAACGCTCGGCAGAGGAGGAATCGCTGAAGAAGCAGCTTGAAGGGCTCGAGCGGCAACAGGAACTCCTCGAAACGCGGCGGGAGAAGCTGAACCTGCGCAGCCCCATCGACGGACAATTGCTCACCTGGAACGCCGAACAACTCCTGCGATCGCGGCCGGTCGGCCGCGGCCAGATACTCCTGACGGTGGCCGACCTCCGGGGCCCCTGGGTGTTGGAACTCGAAATTCCCGACGATCGAATCGCCGATGTCACAAGAGCCGTGTCCGATCGGGAGCGACCCCTCGACGCGCATTTCATTCTGGCGACGGCGCCCGAGACTCGTTACAGCGGGAAACTCGAGTCGATTGCGCCCGCCACCGACGTGCGAAGCGATCGCGGCCCGACCGTGTTCGCCGTCGTTGGGCCCGACGACCAGGCCACGATGCAAACGCTCCGGCCGGGAGCGAGCGTCGTCGCCAAGATCGATTGCGGTCGCCGCAGTCTGTTGTACGTGATGACCCGCGGGCTGCTGCGGGCAATTCGATCGCGCGTTCTGTTCTGATTCTGCTATTGGGAAACACCCGAATGATACTTCTCAGATCTGGCTTCAAAGTCTCGTTGATCGTTGCGGCACTGCTTGCCGTTGAGACGATTGCTCACGGCGGCGAAGTGCTGCGGATCGACTCGGTGGTGCTCGAACTGATCGAACAGTCGGACGTGCCGGCCCGCGATCCGGGCGTGATCGAGGCGATTTCAGTGAAGGAAGGCGATCTCGTCAAGAAAGGGGACACACTCGTCAAGCTGGATACGGCCGAGGCAGAACTCGATGTGGCTCATGCCAGGCTGGAATGGGATATCGCCCGGCAGGAAGCGAAGAACGACGTGGACGTGCGTTTCGCCCGGAAGTCGCTCGAAGTGGCGGAGGCCGAACTGCAGCGGGCGCTGGATTCGGTGGAAAACTATCCCAAGAGTGTCTCGGCCACGGAATTGGATCGGCTGAAGCTGACGGTCGAGCGAACCGGCCTGGAAATCGAACAGGCCCAACACGTGTTGAACGTGGCCGAGATGACGGCCGCCTTGAAAGGTACCGCCTTCGAAGCGGCGGAACAGAAGCTCGACCGGCAAACGATCCGCGCCCCGATCGACGGCGTCGTCGTTCAAGTCTATCGGCACAACGGAGAATGGGTCGAACCGGGCCAGCAGGTTGTGAGGATCCTGCGCATGGACCGGCTCCGGGCCGTGGGTTTCGTGGCCGCGGCACAACTGGATGCAGCTCCGCTCGGCTCGGCCGTCGAACTGCTCGTCAAGCCGGGCGAGAAGGCGGCCAGGACGTTCTCGGGAACGCTTGTGTATGTGAGCCCGGAGGTCGATCCCGTCAACGACCAGGTGCGCGTCTGGGCGGAGGTCGACAATCCCGAAATGCAGCTCAAGCCGGGCATGCGCGGCGCGATGATCGTCAGGCCCGGCGGGGAAGAATCGAAGGAGCATTCTGCCGGCCAGGCGGAAGCCCACGACATGCCGGCCAGGTAGCCACGCAAACAAGATTGATCGACAATGACCACGAAGTCGAGCACAGATTCGGCGACCCAGCGACCGTTGCGAATACGTGCGCGCGGGGATCTGGAGTTCTTTCCGCAACGATTCGGCCGGCGGCAGTACTGGGTGGTGAAGGACCCCGTGGCGCTGCGCTATTATCAGTTGCGGGAAGAAGAGTACGCGATTCTGCGATCGCTCGACGGGCGGATCAGCCTGGCGGAGGTGGTGAGCCGCTTCGAGCGGAGATTCGCGCCGCGCCGCGTCACGGAAAACCAGGTCGCGCACTTCCTTGGCAACCTCCACGGTCTGGGGCTGGTACTCTCGCAGCATCTTGGGCAAGGGGACACGTTGCTCGAACGCGGGCGGCAGCAGCAGCGCCGCGTCTTTCGGGCGGCTGCGTCGAACGTGCTGGCCGTTCGTTTGCCCGGCATCGATCCGCAACGCCTCCTCGATCGCGTGTATCCGCCGCTGGCCTGGCTGTTCCGCCCCGGGTGCATCACGGGTGCCATCGTGTTGATGGTCGCTGCGTTATTGACAGTCCTGCTGGAACCGGGGGCGGTGGCCGCTCGGCTGCCCGAAATGCAGGCGTTCTTCGGTCCCGCGAATCTGGTCTGGTTGGTTGTGTGCCTGGGAGCCGTCAAAATCCTCCACGAATTGGGGCACGCCTTGGCCTGCCGCCACTTTGGCTGCCGCTGCCACGAAGTCGGGTTGATGTTTCTTGTCTTCGCACCGTGTCTCTACTGCGACGTGACCGATGCATGGACGCTGACCGACAAGCGGCAGAGAATGGCCGTCACGGCCGCAGGCATCTATGTGGAACTGGTGCTGGCGTCGATGGCGGCCTTCCTCTGGTGGCTTACGACCGAGAGCCTGCTGCACGCGTTGTGTCTGAATGTCATGGTCCTCTGTTCTGTCAACACCGTCTTTCTCAACGGCAATCCACTGCTGCGCTACGACGGTTACTATCTTCTCTCCGACTGGCTCGAAGTACCGAATCTCTGGCAGCGTAGCCGCGCTGTACTCTCCAACGCCGCCGGACGCTTGTTGCTTGCCTCGCCGAACAAGCCGGCATTACCGGAAGATCGCCCGGTCCTTCTGGGTATCTACGGAGTCCTCTCGGTCGTCTATCGCTTCGTTGTGATCGTCGCGATTCTGGGATTGCTCTATCGCGTTCTGCGCCCCATGGAACTCGAAATCCTGGCCCACGCAGTCACGGCAATGACGATCGTCGGCCTGCTCGCAGCCCCGTTGTCGGCATTCGTACGCTCCGGCAAGGTGCCGCGAACTGAAGGCCGCGGACGCGGACGTCGCGGACCGCTGCTGCTGGTTTTGGCCACGGTTGCGGTCGCCGTTTGCCTCATTCCTTTGCCTTGTCGCGTGCGGGCCCCGGTCCTGATTGAGGCAGACGGGGCGGAACACGTATACGCGACGGTTCCCGGGCGAATGGTCTCTGCCTGCCGCGCCGGCCAGAAGATCGACGAAGGCGAGACGTTGGTCGTGTTGGAGAATGACGACCTTGCCCTGCAAATCGCCAAGTTGACCGCGCAAGCAACCCAACAGGAGGTCGAGGTCAGAACTCTGGAGGCACGCCGCGGGAACGATCCGGTCGCGGCCGCGGAATTGCCGGCGGCGAAGGAGTTGCTGGCGGCGATTCGCTCACGGCTCGTTGCGCGACAGGAGGAAGCGGATCAACTCATTCGCAAGGCGCCTCGGGGCGGAATCGTGATTCCGGCACCGGCCAGGAGCGTCCCCTCGAGAGACAAGATTGCGTTAGCTTCCTGGCACGGTTTGCCTACCGACGAGCGAAATCAAGGGGCGTTCCTGGAAACGGGCACGCTTCTTTGTTCGATCGGTGACTTGGATCGTCTGCGGGCCGTGGTCTATTTGGGCGAAGAGGACGTCCAATTGGTCCGGACGGGCGATTCGGCCCGAATTCTCCTCGACCAGTCGGAGCGCGTAATCCTGGAAGGCCGGGTGCGGCAAATCGATGCTTCGAGATTGGAGGCCGTGCCCCCTCAACTCGCGGTTCTCGGCACGATTCCAAGTGTTCACGACAAGGACCTTGCACGTCCAGTCGAAACGTACTATCAGATCGAGATCGCCCTGGACGACACAACCGCAGTTCAGATGGTTGGACTCCGCGGGCAAGCCAGAATCACCGTCCGCCCCCAGTCGATCGCTCAGCGCGTCGTCCGCTTCCTCGGACGCACGTTCCGCCGCGTGCGCTGACGCTGTTACGGCAGCAGGAAGATCAACCCCGTGGCCGTGCCGGCCTGGGCAACTCCACCGGCAACGCTGAATCGCGGCCGGTAGTATCGCAGCGGCGTGGGAGTGCCGGGCCGTTCGTGCCCCAGCGTGTAGACGCAGTCGCAGGTCGGCTCGGCCACCAAACGATACGGGAGAATTGCGGCATTGCCGACAAAATGGGCCGCTGAAGCGAAAGGCTGGGCGAGCCCCAACGAGTAGCCGTGGCGTTCCAGGGACGGATTCTCGAAATAGAGCGGCCGATGACAAGTACTCGGCGCTTGCCAGTGATAGACGGTCCAAGGTCCTTCCGCAGACTGCTCTGGAGCCGCCACTCGTTCGACAGGAAGTCCCGACCCGGCGTAGTCCGTCGGCAACCGGCCGTCTTGAGGCGCGATGTTCGTGCCGAGACTGCCGATCGGTTTGATCGGCTCGGGCATCCCTTCTGCCAGCGAGCCTGCCGTACTCGGACCCCCTCCCAAGGACTGCCGCCGTGCGTACGGTCCACCGTTCAGCTCGCCTCCGCTGCACTCACACACAGCCCCCCCAATCAGGGCAGTCGCCAACAGCATTGCCGAGAACGTTCGTTTCATGGGTCGCTTCCTTGGTCCCCAACTGGGTAGCGTGTTCTGCGCGCATTCTTAGCCACCACGGAATTTGTTTCGGCGTTTCGGCCAATTGGCTTGGGCAATTCCCGTCGAGCACGCTTGGATACCCCGCTAAAGGTGTGGTTCTGCGCGCAGTTTTTTGTCAGCCGCGGCTGTGTAAATTTGCACGTCCGGCCCGTTCTGGTTATCCTGAAAGGTTGAGATCCGACGCTGTGGGGAACCCCATTCCGCCATCTGATCGTCTAATGGCGGGCACCCTTCGTCTTTCCCTTCAGGGGCACCGTTCATGGGTTGGCTTGCCGCCCTACGCCGCCGATTGCTCCCCCATTCGCATCTGCGTCGAGATGACGATCTGGCGTGCCTTTTCGTCACCCCGCTGGAGCAGCGCCGCGTTCTGGACGTCACCTCAGTCAGCGTAGTCGCCGATCTGGTGATCGACGAAGGCTCCTCCGCGGACGTATTGATCAAGATCGAAGGCACTTACGTCGATTCGGAGGGGGCTTCAAACGGCCCCCATTCGGCTGAGGTGCGTTGGGATGACGGGACGACGGAGTCGTTCGCGGTCCATCCGCCCACAGGCAATGTCGGCGATTTTTCCGCGGAGCACTCTTACTACGCTGCGGACGAGGGGATCTATCACCCGACGGTAACGGTTCGCGGAAAGGACGGCACGGAAGCGACCTCCGACCCAGCGACCGCGACTATCACGGTGCGGAATGTCGCTCCCGCGCTCACGGTGGTGGGCGACCAGTCTATCGGTGTGGGGGTAACGCTCAGCATCACGGACATCGGTACATTCACCGATCCCGGCTACACCGATACTTTTGAATACTCCATCGATTGGGGCGACGGCACCGCTACGGATACGGGAGTTCCAGACGTCGATACGTCGGGCGGCCCCGGGACGCCTGCGGGCGGTTCTTTCGACGGCTCCCATGTCTATGCGGCAGATGGCGTCTACACGGTGGCGGTCACGATCACCGACCGTGACGGGGGCGAGGATACCAAGACGTTCGACGTGACCGTAGGTGATACCGCCCCGGCCCTCACGGTCGTCAACGATCAGGTGACAACCGAAGGGACGGAGTTGAGCCTGAGCCCCTTGGGCACGTTCACGGCGCCGGCCGTCGGCAACCCGTACTATACCTACGAGATTGACTGGGGCGACGGCACGACGATCGAGACCGGCTCTGCCACGATCGATTCGCCGGGCTCCCCGGGCACATCCACGACTGGCTGGTTTGGTGGTGCGCACACCTATGCAGACGATGGCAGCTATACCGTCACCGCAACGATTCACGACGGGCAGGGCGGCAGCGATACGGAGACGTTCCTGGTCACCGTCGACAATTTAGCGCCCACGATCACAAGTTTCACCATCTCGGACGCCGTAATCAACGAAGACGGCTCGGTGACCGTGACGGGCAGCTTCACCGATCCCGGGACACTCGATGTGCACACGGTGCTGATCGATTGGGGCCTCGGCGAGGCGACGTCGGCGGCCACGGTGACGCCGTCGCCCGGTGGCGGCGGGACGTTCACCGCCACGCACCAGTATCTGGACGACAACCCAACCGGCACAACTTCGGACAACTACGTGATCACGGCCACGGTCACCGACGATGACGGTGCCAGCCATTCGGCCGTCGTAACGCTGACGGTCGACAATGTGGCACCCACGATCACCAGTTTCACCATCTCGGACGCCGTAATCAACGAAGACGGCTCGGTCACCGTAACGGGCAGCTTCACCGATCCCGGTACACTCGACACCCACACGGTGCTGATCGATTGGGGCCTCGGCGAGGCGACGTCGGCGGCCACGGTGACGCCGTCGCCCGGTGGCGGCGGGACGTTCACCGCCACGCACCAGTATCTGGACGACAACCCAACCGGCACAACTTCGGACAACTACGTGATCACCGCCACCGTTACCGACGACGACGGTGCCAGTGATTCGGCCGTGGTGACGCTGACGGTCGACAATGTGGCGCCGGCTGTGGATGCTGGTGGAAATGTAGCGCTCGATGAAGGTGGTCTGTTCACTCGTTCTGGTACATTCACCGATCCGGGGACCGATACCTGGACGGCCGCCGTCGACTACGGCGATGGAAGCGAAACCCAACCGTTGACGTTGGATTCGGGCAAAACGTTCGATCTGAGTCACGTCTACGCCGACAACGGTGTCTACACGGTCACCGTCACCGTGTGGGACGACGACGGCGGGATTGGTTCCAAGAGTTTTACGGTCACGGTAGACAACGTGGTACCGGCGGTTGGCGGGGTGACCGGGCAGGAGACGGTTGATGAAGGATCGGCCTTCACCCTTGCGGAACTCGGATGGGTGATTCAAGATCCGGGCTTCGACAATCCGGCCGGCGGAACCAGCGAGACGTTTACGACGACCTACATGATCGATTGGGGCGACGGAACGCCCGCAGAATCCGGGGCGATTCTGAATCGCGTGTCGGGCAGTTACGGTGTACCGACGGTGGCCGAGTTCGAGGCCTTGCCGCACACCTATGCCGACAACGGCATCTACACGGTGCAGATCACCTTCGGCGACGATGACAGTGCACCGGTCACCCACTCTCTGCAGATTGTGGTCGCCAACGTGGCCCCGACGGTCACCCCCGCGACTGAGCAAACGATCGACGAAGGCGCCTTGCTGACCGTGGAGGATATTGCCACCTTCACCGATCCGGGCTTCGATAACCCGGATCGCCCCGGCGGGGCATCGGTCGAGACCTTCACCTATGAAATCGATTGGGGTGATGGATCAAGTGTCCACACGGGCGATGCGACCGTCGACCTTGACGGTTCGGCGGGAGTGGCAACGGCGGGATCGTTCGACGGGAGCCACGTCTATGCCGACAACGGAGTCTACACGGTTGCCTTGACGGTGACTGACGACGACGGTGGAACGACCGTGGCGACAACCCAAGTGATCGTGCTCAACGTCGCCCCGATCTTGCTCCACTTCGACGACTCGGAAGTCAACACACTGGGGCAGGTGACCGTCGAGGGCAGCTTCTGTGATCCCGGTTTTGACAATCCCCTCAATCCGCTGTCGCCGCCGGACGGGAGTCGCGAATCGTTCACCGTGGTGATCGACTGGGCGGACGGCACCCACGAGACGATCCTGTTGGGCGGTCCGGGACCGTTCTATTTCACCGCGATGCACACTTATGACGGTCCTCCGGATCCGTTGAACCCGGCAAATGACATCCGAATCGAAGTGACTGTCACAGACGACGACCGCGGCAGCGATGTGGCGGAAACCTACGCCGAAGTGCCGGGCGAGGGGGTCGAGTATGTCTATATCGACACGACCCCCAAGGTGCCGCGACTCGTCTTTCCGCGTCCGCTGAAGCTCGATTCGGGCGACCTCGGGGCGGGCTCGAACCAGTTCGTTCTCACTTCGGCCGAGTTCGACTCGGCCCGGCCCGATTCCACGGCAACCTCGGAGAACTACGTGGTCCTGCGGACCGTGCTTCCCGACGGCAGCGAAAGCGCCGATTACCGCCTGCCCGACAACGCCTTGAGTGTCCTTCCTGACATACTCAGCCGCCTACCCGACAATCGTTATCGAGTCTACGAGATCCAGAGCGACGGACCGGAACGCCTGGTTCGCGACGTCTTCGTCCGCCAGGGCCGGGTGATCGACCAGACCGACGTTTCCGAGGGGATGGAAGAGCGACCGCCCCAGTCGCAGTCAACCGACCCGGATACGGCCGCTCCCGAACCGGACCAGGGTGCTCACCGTTCTCTCGACGCAGAGTGGGAGCAGTGGGAAGCACGCCATGCAGCCCCCGTCGATGTGGCCGAACAGCCGGCTGGCGCCGCCCCCGACGCCGTTCCGGACGACCGCCCGCCGATTGCCGCAACACCGGCCCCCCACGGCGCCGTCTCGGCCTCGGCCGCAGGGACGGCGTTGTTGGCATTCCGGCTCCGAGCAGACCGGTCCGGTCCGGCGGATCGCGTGAGGGAACGCTTCGCAGCTTGGCGAGTTTCCCCTGGCAAAGAGTCTCACCACTATCCCCAGAAACCACGCTAGGCACATCCTCAGGTTCACTTGTCCCATGCGAACTTGCCCTCAATGCGGAGCCGAACTCACCAATCTGGCGATTCTCGCCGGGATGTGCCGGGCATGCGGCGCGTTGCTCGAAGACGTCGGCGCCGACCAGTCGCAGCCTGCCGGTGGTCAACAGATGATCCGCGATACTGCGGCGGACGGCATGGCAACCATGCAGTTTGGCCCGGCTGAAGCCGGTGAGGAGACACCCGGCACCGCCCCGCCTCACAACAAGGCCGACCTGGGAGCCACCGTCGATGTGCCGGCGACGGATCGTCCGGTGGGACGCGAGACGGATCGAGGCAACGTATTGCAGACCGTCGATCTCGGCGCCAATGACGATCTGGCCGAGCCGAACAGCAGCGACCCGACGGTTACCTTGGATCTCCCCGCTGCAGAAGAGTCGTCCCCGGCACGTACTCCGGGCCGCGAGACCGATAGAGACGTCGGAATGGCGACGGCGATGTTCGATGCGAACCAGGGGCGCGAAGGTCCCCCGATCGGCGGAGCCGCGAGGAACGCGCCGAGCAGCGGTTCGGGCTCGTCGGCGCGAGTTCCGACCGGTGGGACCGCGGCGGATTCGAGTCGTATTCGCGAAGTCTGGGCCGACAAGATTCCCGGGGGCGGCCGGTCCGGCGCCACCATGAAGATCGACTCCACCACCACGCTGGGGACCGGAACGCTGGTGATCAAATCCCGCAGCGTCACCACCCAGGGCACTCCGGAGGCGCCGTCTGCCGACTACGAATTGCTCGAACAGATCGGCCAGGGCGGCATGGGCGTGGTCTATTCGGCTCGCCAGGCGAATTTCAACCGCATGGTGGCCGTCAAGATGCTTCGGCCCGACGCGGGCGGGCGGAACAAGCGAAACGAGTTCGTGGCCGAAGCCGTCACGACCGGCGATCTGGACCACCCCAACATCGTGCCCGTCTACGACCTCGGCACGAACGAAGAGGGTGCCCTGTTCTATGCCATGAAGTGCGTCCAGGGGACTCCCTGGGACGGGGTCCTGGGCCAGAAACCGCTTACCGAGAACGTCGAGATTCTGTTGAAAGTGGCGGACGCGATCGCCTTTGCCCATGCCAGCGGCGTCATCCACCGGGATCTCAAGCCCGAGAACATCATGCTCGGCAGCTTCGGCGAAGTGCTGGTGATGGACTGGGGCCTTGCCATTCGCTTTCACGTCGAGCCCGACGGCCGGATTCGTTCCTCGGGAACCAGCATGGGCGGTACGCCAGCCTACATGGCTCCGGAACTCGTTCTCGGACCGACGGAGCGGATCGGTCCCGCCGCCGACATCTACCTGCTGGGCGCGATTCTCTACGAAATCGTCACGGGTTATCCGCCCCATACGGGCAGCACGCCCATGAAGTGTCTCTACGCGGCCGCCGACAACGTCATCGGGCCCACCGACGCGTCGGGCGAACTGCTCGACGTGGCTCTCAAGGCCATGGCGACCAAACCCGCGGACCGGTTCAAGAGCGTGCCCGCGCTGCAGAAGGCGATTCGGGACTACCAGTCCCATTCCGAAAGCATCGCTCTGCTCGACAACGCGCAGAAGCAGTTGATCGAGGCCGAGCAATCGGGCGACTACCAGCACTACGCCCGGGCCCTGTTCGGTTGCGAAGAGGCCTGCATCCTTTGGCCCGGCAACCTGCCGGCCAGGAAGCAGATCGCCAAGGTCGCGTTAGCCTACGCCAAAGCCGCTCAAGCTCGCGAGGACTTCGATCTGGCCGAGTCGCTCCTGCATGACGATATTGCAGAACATGCGGAACTGCTTCGCAGAGTGGTCACGGCAAAGCGAGAAAGAGACGCCAAGGCTCGGCGTCTACGGAACGCCAAGCGACTCGCCGCGATTCTGGTCGCCACCGTACTTGCCGTGGTCACCACGGCCTACTTTGAAATCAGCAAGCAACGGGATCTCGCCGAGGGGGCACGTCAGCGCGCCGAAGTCGCCCGGGACCAGGAAGCGGTGGCACGCCAGACGGCCGAAAGAGCCGAAGCCGACGCGGTAGCCGCGCGCGACGTTGCCGAACGCCGCCGGATTGCCGAAGAGCAGGCGCGACGCGACGAAGAAACGGCCCGCAAGACGGCCGTGGCAGCCCAGGCGGAGGCCGTTGCCGCCAAAGAAGAAGCCGACCGGCAACGCGACGCCGCCCTGATCGCCAAACGTTCGGAGGAATACGAGGCCTACGTCGCCCAGATCGGGCTGGCGGCCGCCAAAGTCGAAGACAACGCCTTCGGCGAGGCCCAACGGCTTCTGGCCGATTGCCGCGAAAGTGACTTCCGCCACTGGGAGTGGGGCCGGCTCTGGCATCTCTGCCTCCAGAGCATCGAAACGATTCCGGCCGACGGACCGATTGAATCGGTCGCCTACGGTCCCGACGGGCGGCACGTCGTTCTCGGCAGTTGGGACGGCAACGCACGGGTGGTCGACGTGACCTCCGGCGCCTCTCCCGTCCTGTTCAACCACGGCGGCTTCATCCACGCCGTCGACTTCTCCCACACTGGTGGCATGATCGCCACGGGGGCCAACAACCGCCTCGTCCGCGTCTGGGATGCCGCGACGGGCAAGACCCTGCAGACGTTGGAAGGTCACGAGGATGCCGTCCTGAGCGTCGCCTTCTCTCCCGATGACCGCTGGCTCCTCAGCAGTTCCTACGACGGCACGGCAAAGCTCTGGGACCTTGCTTCGGGGGCTCCGCTGGCTGTCCTCCAGGGCCATAGCTGGTGGGTGTGGCAGGCGGCCTTCTCCGCCGACGGCACGAAAATCGTCACCGCCGGACAGGACGGGCGGGCCGTCGTCTGGGCCGTCGCCCAGCGCGGCGGAAATCTCGTCTGCGAAAAGCTGACGGAGTTCTTCGGACACAACGGCCCGGTCCAGACGGCCTGCTTCTCGCCCGAAGGGCAGGAAATCGCCTCGGGAGGCGAAGACGGACGCATCTTGATCTGGAAACCGGATGAGATCCAGCCGGTCGATCTGGCCGCGCGGATTGCCGGCCTGTCGGAAGAGGTTCCGCCCCATCGAGAACTCGCCGGACACGACGCCGCGGTCAATTCCGTCGTCTATTCCGCCGACGGACGCCTCATCGCCAGTGCGGGCAACGACAACGTCGTCAAGATCTGGGACGCCCCTTCCGGAAAACTGATCAAGACGCTCCGGGGCCATGGCGGGCGGGTCCGATCGTGCGACTTGTCGCCCGACGGACAGTTCATCCTCTCCGGCAGCCACGACGCCCAGGCCAAGGTCTGGTCGCTGGAAGGCTATCGCGAAATCCGCGTTCTCAAAGGCAAACTTCTCGAAGGGCATTCCGATATCGTCCTCTCCGCACGCTTCTCGCCCGACGGCCGCGAGATCGTGACCTCCAGCCGCGACCGGACGGCGCGAACGTGGAATGCTGCAACGGGTGAACCGCTGAAGACTCTAAGTGAAGGCCACGAGTTCCTGGCCACGTCCGCCGTGTTCTTCAAGGACGGGCGGCGGGTGCTGACGGCCGCCGGCGACAACACGGTCCGCATGTGGAACGTGGCCGCCGGCACGCAGACGATCCTCATCCGGAACACCGGCCGAATCGGAGCCCTGGCCCTGTCGCACAACGAGCAATGGGTCGCCACCGGATCGGTCGGCAGTGCGGCCCAGATCTTCCGGGCGGAGGACGGCAGCTTGCTGCAAACGCTCGCCCCTGCGACGGAATCGCCCCAACAGGCCGCCGTCACGGCCCTGGCATTCTCTGCCGACGATCGCCTGCTGCTGGTCGGCGACGTCCACGGCCGTTGCCGCGTCTGGGCCCGCGTCGAAGAAAGCGATAAGTGGACCGAGCGCCACCTGTGGCGCAACCACAGCCGCCGGATCACGGCGGCCGCCTTCCTGCCCGACGGCAGCCGGGCACTCACGGCCAGTCTCGACAACAGCGTGGCCCAATGGGACCTTGCCACCGGCGAGGAATTGACCTCGCTGATTCTGAACCATCCCGAAGGCGTGACGTCGATGGCCTTGCTGCCCGGCGGCAAACGGGCCGTCACCACCTGCGACGACGGCAAGTTGCGGCTTTGGGACGTCGACACCGCCCAGGTCGTCGCCGAGATGAGCAGCGAGGACGACGCCTTGCACTTCGTCAACGTGTCGCCGGACGGACTTCGCGCCCTGACGACGAACTCGGTTACCCGCAAGGTCCGGCTCTGGGACCTCCAGACGCATCAGCAGGTCTTCGATCCCAAGCGCCCGCGGCAAGCCGTGCTCGATTTCACCCGCCTCGGCGGCCTGGTGTGGACCGCCGTCTTCACGCCCGATGGTTCGCGGATTCTCTCCGTGGGCGGAAACGACGCGAGGATCTGGGAGATCGGTTCGGATGTAGAACAGATGAGTTTCAGCCCTCACGGCGCCGTGGCCACGGCCGATTACTCGCACGACGGCCGGCTGATCGTGACGGCCAGTTGGGATAACTCGGCGAAGATCTGGGACGCCCTGTCCGGTTCACCTATCCGCAAACTGGCCGGCGGCCACGAGGGCTACGTCAATTCCGCCGTATTCTCACCCGACGACACCACGATCCTCACGGCCGGCGACGACGGCAAGGCACGGTTCTGGGACGTCGCCACGGGCCATCTGCTCGAGCGGACTCTGACAGGGCATTCGGCCGGAATCCGCCGGGCCCGTTATTCGGCCGACGGGCGGCTCGTCGTCACCGCTTCGGACGATCGCACCGCCCGCATCTGGGACGCGGCCACCGGCGCCACTCTGCAAACGCTCGCGGGGCACGAATGGGCCGTGCTCGATGCCGCATTCAATTTCGACGGCCGCACGGTTGTGACGGGCAGCGAAGACGGCCGGGCCAACTTGTACGACGTCGAAACGGGCAAGCTGATACGGACTCTCGAAGGCCACACGGCGGCCGTCACTTCGGTCGCCTTTTCGCCCGATGGCGCCCGCATCCTCACGGGAAGCCGCGATCGCACGGTCAAACTATGGGACGCCGGGTCGGGCAAGGAAATCCTCACGCTCCGCGGCCACGATCAGGAAGTCACCTCGGTGGTCTTCTCGCCCAACGGGCAGTCGGCCCTCAGTTCGAGCCGCGACGGAACCGCCATCCTCTGGCTGGCGGCAGAGTGGAAGTGAGATCACCTAGAACCTGTAACGGACAAACCCCGTCAGCGTCGTCTGCTCCGACTTGACGACCACCCCGTTGTTCCACCTCAGATCCACATCCAGGGGCTCGTTGAGCAGTCGATGGGTGCCGGTGGTGCAAATCTGCATGTAGTCGGCCTGGAAGCCGACGCTGAAACGCCGGGGGAGATGGGCTTCGGCCATGAAGCCGACATGCCACATCCCGCCGCGGGTCTCTTCCATCGTGTAGCGGTCGCCTTCCCGGAGCAAGTGGTGATCGACGTTGTAGCCCGCCACAGGGCCCCCATCGACCTGGAAGACCGTGTCGATCGGGATCGGTCCCAAGAGGGCCGTTCTCCGGAACTGAGTACCGAAGTAGCCCACGTAGTACTGCTGGTTGAAGGTGATCACGTCAACGCCGTCGTACTCCGGCAGCGGGCCGAGCGCCGGCACGAGACAGTCTATGTTGTAGGCCGTGATATTGAACCGCTGGAAGCGGAATCCGGCCGTGGGCCAGAGTTCGAAGGGCCAGTCGAGGAACGAATTGGTCAACTTGAATTCCGTTCCCAGTTCGAGCATCTGTCCCTCGTTCCACCGCTCGGATGAAAGCGTCAGGCTGTCCAGGCGGGAGGGATCGTCTCTCGGCTCGTCGATATTCCAGTCGTAGTCGGCCATGTTTCCGTCGATGTGATCGTCCATTGGCATGAGCCACTCGAAATGAACGTGCCAGTTCGGCAGTTCGACGCCGATCTGAAAGCCATGCCAGGTCGAGTCCATGGCAAAGTCGAGTTTGCTCAGCGGGGCGTAGAGGAGGTTGGGGTCGCCGAATTCGTAGGAGGTGAAGCTCTCGAGCATCGGGCGGACGCGGTAGTCGACCGCCCAAACCTGAGACACGGGGGCCGCGGGCGCGTCGGACCAGATGGTCCGATCATAGCCGGCCCAACCGCAGGGCGCGTACCGGCAGTACTCGCCCCAGCATGCCGAACAGTCCATTGCCGGCCACTCGCAGGCGCAGACGGCCGGGGACCCTTCGCTTTCATAGGCTGGCCAAGTATCATCCTGCGCCAGGGCAAACCCCGCCTGGCATGCAGCCAGGATCGCCACCCACCCGACCGCAACTCGTACCGGTGCCGCCATGCGTTACTTTTCGATAAGGACAGGGAACATGCCGCGAGTCTTTTCCACTCTGCCGGGAAACGTGTTCTTCCCCCGCTTCCCAACAAGTAGATTCGCCTGTTCGTGTCCACGATCTGAGTCTCCCCGTCGCCACACGGTTCTCCTACGCGACAGCAACGACCGCTACGATCGGCAGATTCGGCAAGGACCATCGAATCAATGACTGTCGCATTGTCGTCTTTCGCTCCGCGAAAGCATCGCCACTTTCGCGGAGCGAAAGACGACAGTCATCATCAGCCGACCGGGGGCGATTCCGCCCGCAATTCGTAGAGGCGGGCAACCAGGGCCTTGCCGTCGACCTCGGGCGGCGCCACGCGCTGCTGGACGGCCATGGCCGCGGCCAGGCCGGCCGCCTCACCCGTCCGCACCACGTTGCCGGTGAGGCGGTAGCTGCCCAGGGCGTAGCAGTCGCCCGAGATGCAGCGACCGGCCGTCAGCAGGTTGTCGACGCCGGCGGCCAGCAGGCAGCGGTAAGGGATCTGGTAGGGCCGGACGCGGAACTTGGGCGGGGCGGGCAGGCCCTGCGGCCGCTCTTCGTACGGATTGTCGACCGGGTGGATGTTCGAGCCCGAGCCGATCTCGGTGATCCCGTCGTCGAACCGGGCGCCCCGGTCTAGATCTTCCCAGGTGAGGTAGTAGCGGCCGCGAATCCGCCGCGTTTCACGAACCCCGATGGCCGGTCCGGTTCCGATCAGGAAGGCGTCTTTCCAGTCGTCGCCGCCGTATTGCTTGAAGATCTCGACGCACTTGTGGATTTCTTCGCGTCCCTCGATCTCGGCCCGGGAAAGCTGGCGGGGGTCGGTGCCGTCGACGCCGTAGAACTGCGTGGCCATGAGTTGGAACACGCCCGGCTGACCGGGTTGGGGAAAGAGGGTGACCGGCGGGTAGCTGGCCCGCCAGCCCCCCTTGGCGAGAATCTCGACGAGCGGAGCGCCTTTGGCCGGTTCGCCCCGATAGCCGCCGATCGTGCCGAAGAGCGTGACGGGCTGGGTGCGGCCGTCGAAATCGCGGCCCATTTCATACTCGCATCCGGCCGCGGCGGCCACGTCGCCGTCGCCCGTGGCGTCCACCACAACGTTTGCCTCGATGAATTCCAGGCCAGCCTTGCTGGCGGTAACCACGCCGCTCAGCCGGGCGCCGTCCCTGGCGACCGCCACCGCCCGAGTGTGGAACTGGGTGACAACGCCCGCCTCGGCCATCATGCGATCGAGCAGCGACTTCATCTCTTCGATGACGTAGATATTCCGTCCGAAGACCTGATGGACGGGTAGACGCTGGTGGATTTCTGCATTCAGACCGCCGTGGCGGTGTCCTTCCATCAGGTGGGAAACGCCGACTGCGGTCCAAACGCCGCCGAGAAAGGGGAGGTTTTCGAGGAGCAGCGTCTTGGCTCCCGCCCTAGCGGCATACAAGGCGGCGGCGCAACCGGCCGGCCCGCCGCCGCAGACGAGTACATCGACCTTGGCGGCGACCGGCGCCTCGCAGCGGAAGGTTTTCCGGTCCGGGTCGCGGTCCTCTTCGCCCGCTGCGGCGAGCACCGGCAGCGAGGCCGCGCCCGCGGTCGCCGCCGCCATAAAGCCTCGCCTGGTTACCGCACTCGCTCGGAGAATATTTCGTTCAGTCATCGTATCGCGACTCTTGTTGATTGGAGGTTTGTTTCAAACGAGGCCCTCCTTTGCGATTGTAGTTGTTTGGGCGACGGGCTCGCCACCGTGCGTCGATTGCACCTCGCCTGGGCGAGGATGCTGAGCGAACTTTCCCTGCCATGGGGTTACCGGTTATCAGAAGCTGTTTCGGAATGGTTGTGGGCGGTGTTGTCGGTTGATGCACTTATCGATCGATTGCTCCATCGAACGGCGGTGGCTATCGTGTTGTGGCGTAGTGGTTTACGGCGTCGTCGGGTGCGCAGAATCATTTTGACTACCATGCAAAAGGGGGGATTTGGCGCTTGGCGGTGTTTTCGCTAAGTGCTTGTGGTTATGGGAGTTGGGGCGACTGTCTGGGCGGTCGTCGGTGAGATGGTGAGCAATTACGGTGAAAAGACCGGCCGGTACAGGTGGTGGACGGGGAAGAACCGGGGAACGCTGATCGACGGTAATCGACGCTGATCTTGCGAGGCTGGAGTTGGTCAACGGGGAGCGAGTTTTGCCAATAAATAGGTTGGCGGTCGCTTCTGGCGAGGCGGAGTGGTGTCGGCTTTTCCTCGATTCTATGCTTTCTGACACTTACGACTCGAAAGGGGGGACTGGAATCGGTGGGAAACCACGAAATGGCGGACGAAAAGGGTCCGCGGCGCGAGGTGGGAGTACTGGACAAGGGAATGGACGACATGGGAAACGCCATGGGCGGGTGAGAGGTATGGGTGTAGTCTATTGTGTGTACATTAGTATACATATATGGCGCGGAAAGTCAATACAGGAATTGAACAGGTGGGGGGATATTTTTGGGGGGGTGGGGCGTCTTGAGCAGAGGGGACGAGTCGATGGATTGGTACGTCGAAAAACTGAATAGCGCAACACTCGCCAGTGGCGCGTTCGCGGGCTACAAGGTCAATACCGACGTCGCCGACTGGGCCTTTGCCCCGGGCTGACATGTTTGGGCCCCTTCGGGGCGGAGGATGGGAACCGCAGAATATCGAACAGGGCATGTCGAAAGGCGAAGTGAGGGGGTGGGAGAGAGGGGTAGCAGGTCGGGTGATTCAGGTTGAGAAGGTGGGGAGTTGTTCCTGGATTCCCGTCTGCGCGGGAATGACGTGGTGCTGCGTAGGAATGACATGGTGGTGTGTGGGAAGGACGTGCCGCTGAGTGCGTGCAGAAGTTCATGCCGCATGTAACGACTGCGCCGGTCGTCGGGGTTGCTGGAACGCGGCCTGGGGAGGGCCTTGTGGGCCCCGTTGGGGCGGTCGGCCCCGCCGTGGACTATTCTTCACGTAAGGGCGAGTGTTTCTTCGCCGCGATTCATCCGACTCCGAACGACCGGGAAAGGGCTGAAATGGGCTATCGATTTGTGATCAACGGCCAACCGTCCGAAACGTACGAGGAACAGGCGATTCGGCAATTGATCGAATTGCGGGTGATCGGGCCGGATACGCCGGCGTGGCGCGAAACGATGGACTGCTGGCAGCCGGCTTGCCAGATCAGCGACCTGGCAACGCTCTTCCCCGGCGCGACGGCGGCGGCCGGACCGGCTTCGCCACCGCCGATTCCCGCCCGGGTCGCCCGCGATGCCGGCGGCTCGGAGCCGACGCGGGAATTCCGCGGCGAAGGGGCACCCGTCCCGCCGTTCCCCTCCACCGCCGGCCGCCCCGGTGGTCTTGAGACCGCGGCGCTGCAACTGGTCCACTGGTTCTTCCGGCCGTGGAACGGGCGCCGATCGCGGGTTGCCGACTACGTCGGCCAGAACCCGCACCGGGCCATTCCCGTGGCCCTCGCCCTAGTCGCAGGCATGTTCCTTTTGTTCTGCATCGTCGTGAGCCCGTTCGTCGCGGAGAGCGGGGGCGGCCAGACGCCTGTGGGGAACTCGGGACAGTTCTCCCCCATGCTCGGTCAGGCTGGGGGCGGCGGCTTCAATATGCAGAACTGGCGGACCATGCAGAACGCCCAGGACTACAGCAGCAATGTCATCGACGACGTGTACAAGTACAATCGCGATTCCTTCGATCGACGGTACGACACGTATAAAGACGCCACGTACGATTGGCACCACAGTAACAGCGACTGAGCCGTACTAATGCCCTGCCGGCACTGCGGCGTTGAGGTAGTTGCCGTAGCCGACGATCATCGTCGAGCCGATCAGCAGGATCAGGCCCAGGGCCAGGCGGTTGCGGGTTCGCGGGCTCGTCCCCTTCCATTCCCGCAGGGCGATGCCCCACAGGCTGCTGAAGATGATGATGCTCGCCATGTGCAGCGTCCAACTGGAGAACTTGTAGTCGCCCATCTGGGTCTCGCCCATGCTGTAGAAGAAGAACTGCATGTACCAGACCGTGCCGGCCACGGCCGAGAGCAGGTAGTTGCGGAGCATGGGCACTCGCTCCGTACGCGACTCGCCGGCGACCGTGCCGTTGGCCACGTCTTCGGCGTCGAACTGCGAGACGCCTTCGGCCGCGCTCACCTCGGCCACGACCTTGCGGGTCAGGGAGAGGTACTCGTGGCCGGACCGATTCTTAATGTTGAGGATCACGCACCAGATGAAGTTGGTCGTGAACCCGCCCCAGAGCACGACGACCAGCACGGGCAGATTCCGCCAGAGGATGCTGCCGCCCTGTTCGAGGAGAGACCTTTCGGCAAGTCCGGCGATGGGCGTGCCGGCTGCCAGCCCGTAGGCAAAAGCGGAACTCATGATGCCCGAGAAGGTGGCCACCAGGATACCCTTGATGAAGCTGAATTCCTTGACGGCCGCTTTCTTCTGCTCCTCGCTAAGCTCGCTTTCCTTCGACATTCCGGCCATGCCGGTGACGGCGATGCCCACGAGGCAGACCGCCACGCCCAGGAGGATGATCTTACCGGGGGTTCTACTAACAATGTCGCCAATCGTGCCGTCAAAGATCGGCGGCATGAGCGTTCCGAAGGCGGCGCAGTAACCCAGGGCAACCGCCATGCCCAGGGCGATCCCCAGATAACGCATGGTCAGCCCGAAGGTCAGTCCGCCCAGTCCCCACATGGCGCCGAACAGATAGGCCCACTTCACGGCGTTGGGGCTGCCCTCCCAGGCGGCTTGGAGCACTGCCGGCACGTCGGGCACCAGCAGGCAAGCCAGGGTCAGCGGGGCGATGATCCAACTGAACACGCCCCCCACCAGCCAATAGGTCTCCCACGACCATTTCCTGACGCCGAGATAGGGAATATAAAAGCTCGCCGATGCCAGACCGCCGAGCCAGTGGAAGAACACGCCGAGAATGGGATTAGCCATAGTTGGGTTTCTCTATATGCGGGAGTCGTTGCGATTGGGCGAGGCACAGCAGACTATTCCGGGGCCTGCCTAATTGGGCAGCGCCGCGTCGGGGTGGTGCAGCGAGCCGAAACCTTTGCGGCAGAATCGTTTAACCCGCTGCCGCAGGCGAGGATTGCTAACCATCCCAAAGCGGCCTGTAGTCGGTGAACGACCTCGCCTGCGGCAGCGGGTTAAACGAACGCTCTGCTGGGACTTGCGTTCACCGGCATTGGCCAAAACGCCATTCAGACAGAACACCCAGTCTTCGCTAAAGGAGGAGGCGTGTCAAGAAGGCGCCAACCATCGTTTTGCGACAGGCTGGATTACGCAAAGCGCGGGGTCTGGATCGGTTTGTCCAGGTAGGCGTTTGCCTCGTCGTCCTTGAAGACTTCTTTGACCGGGTCGAACTCGAGCTTGCGTCCCAGGCGGATCGAAATGTGCCCGAGGAGCCCGAGGGAGGTGACGCGATGGCCCACTTCGGCCGGTTCCAGGGTCTCCTCCCGGCTGCGAACGCAGTCGATGAAGTCCTGTTTCTCGCTCTTGAAGCGGAACTGCTGATCGCCCGGCTTAGGGACGAGCTTGAGGAGCGACTTGGGTTCGGCGTCCATCTTGGTGAAGTCGGCGTAGATCCAGCCCGCGTCGCCCTCGATGCGGAAATAGGGCTTTTCCGTTTTGTAGGTCCACTCCAGTCCGTCGGCGAAGCGGTAGGTGACGTTGAAGCTGAGGAGCACGTTCCAGAAGCTGTCCTTGCCGGGATAGACCCCTTTTCCGTCAATCTCGACCGGCCCGGACCGTTCCTTGTCGGTAGCCCACATGGCGCCGTTGTTCAGATGGGTTCCCCAGTTGGTGATCATCCCGTCGCAATAGTAGAGGTGCCGCATCCAGCCGGGCCGGTCGAACGATTGGGGCTTGTGGACCCGGTTGAGCGTGTAGGGCGCCCGGGGTGCCGGGCCCTGCCAGCGTTCGTAGTCGAGTTCCTTGGGGACCGGCATCTCGGGTTGCGGTGGGCAAGGGATGTCGCTTTCAGGCACGCAGGCGATGACCCGTTTGACCTTACCCAGGTAGCCGTTGCGGACGAGCGTCGCCGCCCAGTGGGCCGGTTTGCCGCTGCGGAATTCGCTGTCGACGCGGAAGATACGTTTGTACTCCTTGGCCGCGGCGATCAACCGCTGCCCTTCCTTGATCGTGCGGGTGATCGGCTTCTCCAGGGCCACGTCCTTGCCGGCCTTCATGGCGTCCAAAGCCATAATGGCATGCCAGTGGTCGGGCGTGGCGATCATCACGGCGTCGATGTCGTCGCGGGCGAGCAGTTCCTGGTAGTCGGCGTACTTGTCGACGGCCGAGAAGCTCCCCTTGGCCTTGCCCGAGTCGTACTGCTCCTTGATCCGTTTGACGGCCTCGTCGAGACGCCAGGTGTCGACGTCGCAGACGGCCAGGGGCTGGACGCCGGGCGTGCGGACGAACAGCGGGATATTGTGATGATAGGTCTGCCGTCCGCAGCCGATGAAGCCCATGGTCACGCGGTCGTTGGGACCCGGTTCTCCGGCGGCCGCGAGCAGGTGGCGAGGCAGAACGAGCGGGGCCGCCACGACGGCGGAGGCCTGGGCGAGGAATCGGCGGCGAGTCTGGCGAAACCTGGTCATTTCTTCTTGCTCCCTGTCATCAATTCAAGAGAAGAACCATGGAACGGCGAAAGACACAAATCACACGAAAAACATGGGAGGTTCAGCAGCCAAAGTCTGGCGACTTCGGCTACGGCGAGTTCACTCCCACATCATAACTTCCATCCGTCGCGATAGTCGATGGCCAGCATCTGGTTGGCGGCCTCATGATTAGTGAAGCACATCGTTTCGGCGTCCCACTCGAGCTTGACGCCCGGCGTTCGCATGGCGATCGAACCGAGCAGGGCGACCTCGGTAAGCGGGCCGCCGTAGTCGAAATTCGAGCCGGCCTGGCCGCCGTTGCGGATTGCGCCGGTCCAATCCGCATAATGGTCGGCCACGCGCGGAAGGGACGGCTCCGGACGCTTGTAAGCCTCCATCTTCGCTTCCGGAAAGATCCGCAGGCCGTGCGCGCCGTGGCTGCCGTAGCGAATCTTTCCCTTGGTGCCGACGACGTAGGCGCCGGGCATCGGGACTTCCTGGTCGGGTTCCAGGTCGTCGGGGCGGGGGCGTTCGACGTCGCCTTCGTACCAGTAGAGCGTGACGGGACCTCGCTTGCCGCGGGCGGGGAACTCGTAGCGGACCTTGGCACCGCGAGGAAACGTTTCTTTGTGACGGACGGGATCGTACTCGGTTACCTCGGCCTGGATCGTGGTCGGCGCCCCGAGGTCGAGGGCCCAGAAGACCGGGTCGACCATGTGGCAGGTCCAGTCGCCGATGGAACCGGTACCGAATGCGGCCCAGCCGCGCCAGGAGCCCGGCAGGTAGACCGGGTTGTAGGGGCGATGGCCCACCGGGCCGAGCCAGAGGTCCCAATCGAGCGTTTCGGGAACCGGGTGGGTCTCTGACAGCTTGTCGAGCGAATCGATACGCGTGTAAGAACTGCCCCGTTTGCCGTAGAGGGCGTGGACCTCGGTTACGTCGCCGATGGCACCGTCCCAGATCCATTCGCAGAACGTGCGAATATGATCGTAGCTGTGGCCCTGATTGCCCAGTTGGGTGACGACGCCGGCCTTGCTCGCGGCTGCCCGCACGGCACGCACCTCGGCAATCGTGTGGGCCAGCGGTTTCTCGCAGTAGACGTGCTTGCCGCGCTCCAGTGCGGCGATGGTGGCCACGGCGTGGGTGTGATCGGGCGTGGAGATGACCACGGCGTCGACCTGCTTCTCCACCTCATCGAGCATCTTGCGGAAATCGCGGAACTCTCGGGCCTTGGGGTACTGGGCGAAGGAGTCCTTGCCGCGCTGGAGGTCGACGTCGCACAGGGCAACGACGTTTTCGGCCTTGAGGCCGCCCAGGTTGGCTCGGGCACGGCCGCCGGCGCCGATATACGCCAGATTCAGTTTTTCGCTGGGCGGCGTGGCGCCGCTTCCGGCAACGGCAATTCGCGGGACAAGGATGGCGGCCGTGGCCGCGGTCTTCAGGAAAGTGCGCCGTTTGAGCATGGATAACTCCTGGTCTCTTATGACACGGTCGGCCCGATTTGCCTTTTCGACGGGCTGGCGGTTCATGGTACTCGCAGCGGAAGGCGAACGCAAAGCAACTCCCCAAAAGAGTAGGGCAAGGACTGGCACGGGCCGGTCTGCAGGGTTAGGCTTGTGCTTGCGGCAGCTTGGCGGTTTGGCCGCCGGGGAAGTCAGAATGGAAATCATCACTTCTATGAATGGGGAGTACAACAACGATGAGACATCGAACAATCCTCTCGGTCGTGTTCGTGGCATTGGCGGGTTCGATTGCCTGCGGCGGCGAGTGGACCAGCCTGTTCAACGGCAAGAACCTCGACGGCTGGTCGGTGCACAGCGGATTTGCCGACTATCGCGTGGAAGACGGCATGATCGTCGGCCGGGCCGTCGACGGCAGCCCCAACACGTTCCTGTGCACGGCCGAAACCTACGGCGATTTCGTGCTCGAGTTCGACGTGCTGGTCGATCCGAATCTGAACTCGGGCGTGCAGTTTCGCAGCCTGATTGCCGAAGAGGACGCGACCTTTACAGTGGACCGCGACGGCAAGCAGGTCGAGCGGAAGCGCCCGAAGGATCGCGTTTACGGCTACCAGGTGGAGATCTCCAGTGAGGCCCAGAAGAACTCGGGCAACGTCTATGACGAAGCCCGGCGGGCGAAGTTCCTCGACGACTTCACCAGCCGGCCCGACGCCGAAACGGCCTTCAAAGACAACCAGTGGAACCGCTACCTGGTGATCTGCAAGGGCAATTCGATCCGCACCTGGATCAACGGCGTGCCTTGCGCCGATTTCGAGGACGACGTAACCCCCAAAGGCACGATCGGCCTTCAGGTCCACGGCATCCCCAAGGACAAGTTCCAGCCGTACGAAGTCCGCTGGCGCAACCTGCGGCTGCTGAAGCTCGATTGATCCGAGCGAACGCAGGAAGCGAACGTCGGTCGGCGCAACCGTCTGCACAGAGTAGAGAGGTTGAAGTTCCATGGACGCATCGGCTTCATTTCCTCGCAGATATGCATCGCGGCTCGCACTTGCCGCGGCAGGTGCGAGCCTGTTGCTCGCCTTTTTGACTGCCGACCTCCGGGCGGAGTCCTACCGCGAGCAGGTCGAAGCCGACTGGTTGCGGCAGGCCGACGCCTGGCGGAAGGGCAAGTACGGCGACCCGACGATTCCGACCACGCAGAGCGACGCGGCCGGGGCGGTCGACGGGGTGAAGAACGGGCTGTATGCGTTTCACGTCGGCCAGCAGCCGAATCCGTGGTGGCAGGTCGACCTGGGTGAAGAGCGGACGATCGAGCAGGTCGTCGTTTACAATCGGCTCGACTACGCACCCGGTCTACACAATGCCGACCGCATGAACCTGTTGACGTCGCTCGACGGCGAAAACTGGACCCTGCGGTACGAGAACCGGACGCACTTCGGCGGCGTCAAGGGAGCGCCGCCGCTGGAGGTCCGCTTTCCCGACGGCGGCGCTGGCGGACGCTTTGTGCGTCTGCAGATTCCCAGCCCCACGCCGATCTTCTTTCATCTCGACGAGGTCGAGGTCTACGGCTCGGACGATCCCCAGAAGAACATTGCGTTGAAACGGCCCGCCGATCAGAGCAGTCTCAGCCGTTGGTCGGTGGCGCGGGATCTGGGACAGAAGCCGGTGCCGATGGTGTTTCCGACGGCCGATTGGATTCGGCGCGCCGGGGCGATCCTGGCCGACTTGCGGACGGCCGGCGTTGACGTGAGCGACATTGCCGACGAGTTGGCCGCTGCGGCCAAGGAGCAGCCCGAGGACCCCGAGACCGGAACGGAAGGCGAACGGCGGGAGCAGTACCTTCGCGTCCGGTGGTTGGTCCGCCGCTTGGCATTCGCCAATCCGCTGCTCGATTTCGACAAGCTGCTGTTCGTCAAGCGGTTCACGCAGGAAACCTATCCCGACGTTTGCCTGAATCACATGCCGTGGGTCTCGCGGCCCGGCGGGGATCTGTGCGTGCTGACGTTTCCAGGCGTGGATCGTGCCCCGGAGGTTCGACCGATCCTGAAAGGGGCTCTCGGTCCCGGCCACGTGCACGGCATGGACCTGCACTGGGACGGCCAGCGAATCGTCTTCGGCTATGCCAAGGCCAAGAGCAGCGAGCCGGCCCAGGGCTGGCTCGATCGGCGAACGAATTTTGACCTGCGGCGGAACGAGGAGCCGATCCATCTGTTCGAAGTCGGCGTCGACGGCAGCGGCCTGCGGCAGATTACCGAGGGCCAATGGAGCGATCTTGACCCGACCTACGCGCCGAACGACGACGTCGTGTTCGTTTCCGAGCGTTGCGGGGCGTCGCTCCAGTGCAACGAGTACGACAAGGACGAGACGTCGTGCAATCTCTACGTTTGCCGGCCCGACGGTTCCGATATCCGGCACATGAGCGTCTCCAAGGACGGCGACTATCTGCCCCACACTCTGGCCGACGGAACGATCGGCTACACCCGCTGGGAATACCAGGAGCGGAGTTGGGCGCAGATCCAGAGCATCTGGTTCATTCGTCCCGACGGCACGGGCGCTGACGCCCTGTTCAAGCAGCACCTGAACGATCCCTGGGCCTTGGAAGAAGCACGGTCGATTCCGGATAGCGAAACCAGCCGGCTCGTCGCCATCGCCTGCGGCCACCACACGCTGCCGGCTGGGCCGGTCGTCGTCGTTACGCCGAGCGTGGCCATGAACGATCCGGCGGCGATCCGCATTGTGACGCCGGGCGTTTCGCCGCCGGAGGGCGGAATGTCGGGCACGACCGTTGAGGAAGGCGGGGTGAGCGACCACGGCGGTTTCTACATGCATCCCTGGCCGCTTTCGAACCGGCATTTTCTGGTCAGTTACTGCTACGGTGGGCAGACCGATCCGACGGGTTATGCCCTGTACCTGATCGACGTCTTCGGCACGAAGGAACTGCTGTACCGCTCGGAAGAGATCTCCTGCTTTCAGCCGATTCCGCTGAGGGCCCGTCCGCGGCCGCCGATTCTGCCGGATGGTACGGACCGCACGGTCGACTACGCCGTCTGCTCGCTGGCCGAGGTCACCCGCGGGGTGAGCGGTATCGCGCCGGGGCAAGCGAAGTTTCTGCGAATCGCTCACCGGCTGCAGTGGCCTTACGACAACACGCACGGCGGCAGCCGGTACGCCGAAAAGGCGATCCCCAACAACTGGACGCCGGTGCGGATCTTGGGAACCGTTCCGCTCGACGCGGACGGCAGCGCTCACTTCAAGGTCCCGGCCGACGTGCCGGTCTACTTCCAACTGCTCGACGCCGAGGGGATGGAACTGCGGCGGATGCGTTCCTTCATCAGCTTCCAGCCGGGTGAATCTCGCGGTTGCGTCGGCTGCCACGAGACCCGGGCGGAGGCGCCGAAGGACGGTCCGTTTCCGACGGCCCTGTTGCGCGACCCGGTTGCGCCCGAGCCACCGCCCTGGGGCACTGGTGCGATCAGCTTCTTGCGGGACGTGCAGCCGGTCTTCGACAAGCACTGTATCGGCTGCCACGGCGGTCTGAAGCCGGCGGGCGGACTCGATTTTTCCGGTGGCCTGACGGCCAGTCCGCCGCGAGGACCCGGTTATGCCGAGCCGATCGCCGGTTACGGCCACAATCGCGCCTTCGAGACGATCATCGCCAACAAGCTCGTGGCCTGGTCCGACGTGAACGGCGACGCCGCCATTACCCAACCGCTCAGCTTCGGTTCTCACAAGAGCCGTCTGATCGAAGTGCTTCGGGAAGGGCCCTGTGCGGACCGCGTTAAGCTGAGTCCCGACGACTGGATGCGGCTCATCACCTGGATCGACGCCAACGCCCCCTACCACGACCGGTTCGTCAACAAGCGATCGCCCGAGCCGGCCTACAGCCTGCCCGACGACGGGGAACTGCTGGGGCAGATCCGTGCAATCCACGCGCGAAGGTGTGGAGCGTGTCACCAGCCGGAGACGATCACGCGAGCCGATTGGATTGACCTGCGGGCGCCGGAAAAGAGCCTGTTTCTGACGGCTCCGTTGGGCGAGAAGTGCGGGAAGGCCTATCCGGACCGGTCGGACGCCGACTACCAAACAGTGTTGGGGCTGGTTCGGAAAGGCGTCGAGAAGTCGTGGCAAGCGCCTCGTCGCGATCTGGCGGCGATTCAGGCACGCTAGAAGCACTCACTTCCCACGCCGATTCATCACCTCCGCTCGCCGCCGCCGGTACTCCCGCTCGGCGGCCGCATACCCTTCGGCTTTGGTGAACGAAATCACGCTCATGACAAACACTGGACAGAACTACCTGTCTGTGACATACTCCGGTTGCGCGGTTGTGTTCTGAGGGGGCCTTTTTCGAGGTTGCAGTATCGTGCCGATTCCGTTCACTTGTCCTCACTGCGGGAGCCACACCAACGTCGACGATCAGTATGCCGGTCAGAGCGGGCCTTGCGCGTCGTGCGGCCGGACGATCACCGTACCCTCCGGGCCGGTCACCTATTCTCCCAATCGTCCGCCTCAGCGGTCGTCGTCCGGGGCCGGGATCGGACTCATCCTGGGGGTCCTGGCCGTCGCCTTCCTATTCTGCGGCGGAATTCTGGCTGCCCTGTTGCTTCCGGCTGTCCAGGCGGCCAGGGAGGCGGCCCGCCGGGCCCAATGCAGCAACAATCTGAAACAGATCGTGCTGGGGATGTACAACTACCAAGATGTCTACAAATGCTTCCCCGCTGCGTCAACGGTCGACGAAGAAGGGAAGCCGATGCGGAGTTGGCGGATCGCCATTGCGCCGTTCGTGGAGCAGGGGCCTGTGTTCGACAGCTATGATTTCGACGAGCCCTGGGACGGCCCCAACAACAGCTTGCTCGAAACGTCCCGGTCGAATGTCTTTGTGTGTCCGTCCGATCCAACTGCAGGCATGACCGACACCAGCTATGTGATGATCGTGGGCAAGGACACCGTCGGCGGCGAACCCAACGAATTCGTCAAGATGAGCGATATCACCGACGGCACGTCCAACACGATTGCCGCGATTGAAGTAGCCGGCGCGGGGATCTCGTGGCTGGAGCCTCGCGATATGACCGTCGACGAGGCGATCGCCTACATCACCAATCCGACCGCAACCGGACAGATGCACGTCCATCCGGGCGGGGTCAACGTGGCCATGGCCGACGGCTCGGTGCATTTCATTTCGAGCACAATCGATCCGCAACTGCTCAGATTGCTTCTGATCAGAAACGACGGCCAGCAGATCAACTCGTTCTGATTCGCATGGGCGGCAAGAGAGAAGAAAATGGGGGAAAGGAAGATATCGGCGGGGTGGTGGTGTTTTGCCTCGCGTCGGCGGCAAGGTTCACAGTTGACGAAACAGGGACCCTCAAGGGCAAATCAATGAAATCGCTTTTCGCAACGTTCCTCTGCCTGGCCTGTGGGGCCTTGCCTGCCGGTGAGACGGAGAGACCGAACATCGTGTTTGTCCTGGCCGACGATCTGGGTTACATGGATCTCGGCTGCCACGGGAGCAAGTACTACAATACGCCGAACCTGGACCAGTTTGCTGCCCAGGCGATGGGATTCACCGACGCGCACTCGGCTCCCGTCTGTGCCCCGACCCGCGCGGCACTCATGACGGGGAAGAGCCCTGCCCGGCTGCATATGACCTGCGTGCGTCTGCCCGGTGTGCATCTGGTGCGAACTCTGCCCCTTTCCGAGTACACCATCGCGGAGTTGTTGCGAGATCAAGGTTACCGTACGGCGATCTTCGGCAAATGGCAGCTTTCCAAACCGGCGAAGGGGCAACTTCAGGATTACGGATTCCAGAAGTGCGTCGGTGTTAGCGGAGGAACACGCAGCCATTTCTTTCCCTACCGCCTGCCGGGGCTGGAGCACGGGAGCGAGGGCGAGGCCCTGGCGGACCGTCTCACGGCCGAAGCCTGTAAGTTCATGGAGGAGAACAAGAGCGGCCCGTTCTTCGTCTATCTTTCGCATTATGCCGTGCACACGCCGCTGCAGGCCGATCCGAAGCTGCAGAGAAAGTATGAGGCGAAGCCGCCCGTTGGCGGCCAAAACAACCCCGTCTACGGGGCGATGGTGGAAGGCCTCGACCGGTCCGTCGGCCAATTGCTGCACAAGATCGGAGAGTTGGGGCGCGAAGAGCGGACGGTGGTGATTTTCACTTCCGACAACGGCGGCCTGGATCACTTCTTCGGCGGCGTCCATGTCACGTCCAATCTGCCCTTGCGAGGCGAGAAGGGGATGGTGTACGAGGGGGGCGTTCGCGTGCCGCTGATGATCCGCTGGCCGGGCGTGACTCGTGCGGGAACTGTGTGCGCGGTCCCGGTTGCCGTCGAAGACTACTACTCCACGATCGCAGAGATCGCCGGCGCCGCCATCCCGCCGGAAGTGGCCAGTTGCCTGGAGGGAAGAAGCATTGCCCCGCTGCTGCGAGGCGAAGAAGTGAAGCGGGATGGGCCGATCTATTGGCACTACCCCCACTACCACGACCGGTTCCCGCCCGATCCGGCTGGTGCCATCCGGGAAGGCGATTGGAAGCTCATCGAGTTCTTCCAGGATGGGAGGCTGGAACTCTACAACCTTGCCGCGGATATTGGCGAGTCTGACAGTCTGGCTTCGCAGATGCCGGACAAGGCCCGGGACTTGCAGAGGAAACTGGCCGCCTGGCGAGAGAAAGTCGGCGCGGAGATGCCCTCGCGAAAGGAGTAGGTTTTGGTCCTTGAGGAGAGAGGCGGGGCCGTTGGCAGACACGGGCGGTGAGCCGATTAGGACGTTCTCATTCCGGAGGCCCAAGAGAGCAGAAAAGAAAATGGGGAAAGGAAAATGAAGGGGGAGTAGCAGGCGAGGCTTCGGTTGGCTGCCTGCTCACTGCGGATTCTGCTCAGGCGGTTGCAGCAGATCGGGGCGGTAGCGGGCAACGGCTTCGACGAAGGCTTCGGGGTTCTTGGGTGGATAGAAGCAGTAGTCGGTCTTGCCCTGGATGCGGTAATGGCCGAGGGCCGAATTGCATTCGGTCGGATCGCGAGGTCTGAGCAAGGAGCGGAACCAGCCGTACCAGGCGACCTCCCAGCGGGAGGCGAGACGAATGGCCGAGACGGTCTGCCACGGCCAGTCATCGGGAGGTAGACGCTCGCGGTGAAAGTGAAGCCCGTCCGCGTCGATGGAAAGAGCCTTGACTTTGCGTTCTTCTGCTCTGGACAACCAGAATACGCAGGGCATACCAAGGATGACCCCAACCAAGAAGAACACTCCACTGAATTGCCCTAGCCAGTGGCAGAGCAACCCGATCACGGTGAAAACGCCCAGGAAAACGGCAATGAGGGTCGCCGCACGGGTCAGGTAGAGGACGACATCGAACCAGTCTGCCACAACTCGGATCGGTTCGAGCCTGCCGTAGGCGTCTATTCCCGGGGGACAGGGATCGTTGGGCGAAGCGTAGGGGTTTTCCTCGCAGCCGAAGGCGTCCGACATGGGGCTCGCTGCCTCGAGAGATGAAGGGGCTTCCACGCCCGTATCCTATCACAGACGGTGAACGGCGGCGAATGACTGACGGGGAAGCGCCCTGCCCGGTTGCATAGGACCTGAGTGCTCCAGGCTTCAAGAGAGGAGAAAAGAAAACTGTACAGCCCCCGACAACGACCCCCACGCCGCATCTCACTAAAACCGGGGGCCTGCTTCGGGGAGCAAGTGTCAGAGAACGTCATTGTCGGCGCGAAGTTGACTGCAACACTACCGAGAATTTCGTAGCCAGAATTCCGCTACTTCCATCATCGATTTCACGAGGCATGGTAAGACGGATGCCTTCCGTCCCGTCGGATACCCGCCTTGCCCTCTTCCAGCGGCACCACCAACCGATCGCCCGTGTTCTCCTCGATTGCCAGTTCGCCGACCAGTACCAGCTTCTTCGGCCTCTTGTGACTGTCGAAGAAACGCCCCAGAGGACCGGTGAGCATGGAGGGGAGGAACACCAGGTCCCCAAAGAGTGCGGCGGCCAGAAGCACGAGCATCAACATCCCGAATCGCTGGGTCGGCGTGAAGGTGCTGAAGGCAAACACGCAGAGGCCGAGTCCCGCGATCAGACTCGTCTGGACCATGGCCGTGCCGCACCGCTGGTAGGCGGCCATGGCGGCCCCCTTGCGATCGTGCCCCTCGTCGAGGGCATACCGATACCAGGTCAGGTAGTGCATCGTGTCGTCGACGGCTACGCCCAGAGCCACGCTGGCGGTCATCATCGATCCGATGTCGATGAGGATTCCCAAAAAGCCCATGAAACCGAAGATCACGATGATCGGAAAGATGTTGGGGAGCATCGCCAGCATGCCGGCCGACGGGCTGCGCAACACGAACACCATCACAAACGCAATCAACACGAAACCCGAAGCCAGGCTCTCCACCAGCCCCTTCATCAACTCGTGCTGGGTCTTGTAGACCAGGGGCACCAGGCCTGTGTAGCGAGCCTCCACAGGAGGCGGATGGTCGGCGTCGCCCTGCAGGTTGTTTTCGGCCAGATATCCGGCCAACGCGGGTTCGACGACCGCCTTCAGTTCGTCGACGAACTCGGCATAGTCCATGTCGGTCAGCGCCCAGACTCGAGCGCTGACCCGCCAAAGCTCCAGACCGTGGGCGTTTCGCCAGTCGTCAATCACCGCCTTGATCTGCTCGGCTCCCGGCTTGCCGATACCCTCAATCAGGGCAAGATCCCGCCGGGATTCCAGGTTCTTGAGATCGGAAATCCCCTTCGCCTTGAGGACGTCCACGTAACGGCGATCGATGCCCGATTCCTTTTGGGCCGGGCTGCGTCCTGCTTGCCACGCCCTCACGCGTGCGTCGATCAGCTTACACTCGTCCAATCCAATTCCCGGAACCTCCGTCAGCTTGCCCTGCCGCTTGATGTCGCGAAGCGTCTCGACGCCAGCCGAGTAGAGCACCCGGGAGATTTCCTTTGGAATACCCAACTGCTCCAGGTCCGGACTGGCCAGTTCATCGACCGATGGATTCCGCACCGTGTTCCAGGCGGCGATCTTGTTTTCAACCAAGGCTGCATCGCCGGCGCCGATTCCTTCCACCTGAGTGAGGTCGCCCTTGGCCCGAATCTCGTCGAGCGTCCTGATCTCGGCCGCTTTGAGCCGCGCTGCGACCGCCGCCGGAATCCGCAGGTCGCGCAGGTTCGGATTGTCGCCGGTGACCCGTTCCGTGTCGATCGTCAGGTAGTCGCGAAATTCCGCGCGGTGTTCTTCAAGTTGCCTGCTCAGGGCGCCTTCATTGGCAGCCCATTGCGCGCGGGCGAAGATGCCCTTTCCCTGTTTCACGGTGAGGTCCGGAGCAAACGTGGCGGCCGACAAGGCGCCCCCTACGTCCTTCTCGAGCTTTGTCTCGATCAGATTCTCGATATCCTGGGCCAGCCGCATGCGATTGAGGAAGCTCATATCGCACTTCTCGTTGTCGATCGTGAGCACCACTTCCATCGGCACCAATGGACCGATGTGCTGTTCCAGCCAGGCGTAGTGATTGATGATTTCGGCTCCAGGCGAGAAAAGCTTCATCAACTTGACCGACGTCTTCACTCGAAGGGTTCCGTCGAACTTAACGATGCCAAACACGAAGGCCACCATCACGCCGACGCATCCGAGGGAGACGAGGATATTGTGGCGAATGATGAAGCTGCCGTAGGCTTGCCACAGTCTCGGCAGGACCGAGCCGCCGCTGCCCGAAGCCGTGGACTCACCATGATCCACGGCGATATTTCGCGAGGGATAGTAATAGAGGATCGCCGGGAGATACAGGAAGGTCAGGGCCAGCGTCGCCATGACGCCCGACGCGGCGTAGATGCCGAACTTGCTGATGGGAATCACATGGCTGACCACCAACGAGCCGAGGCCCAAGGCCGTGGTCAGGGCAGCCAGCGTACAAGGTTTCCAACCGTGGCCGACGGCAACGTCAGGGGCCTTGTCGAGCGGAACGCCCTCGCGGATGGCATCGTGGTAGTAGTTGATCAGGTGGATCGCACCGGACATGGCCAGAACGTAAACGAGCGACGGCATGGTGAGAAGGATGGCATCGCAGGTTCCACCGGTGAAGTAGACCGTCGCAAGTCCGACGCCGGCGGCAAGCAGCGAGATCCAGAACACGAACAACGTGAGGCGCACGCTTCGCAGGCAGAAGTACGAAACGCCGAGGCCCACGATGGCCGACAAACCGGCCAGCCGGAACAAGGTCCGCTCCCCTTCGACGTCAATTGCCACATTGTCGACGGGAGGGCCGCCCAACCGTATGTCATTCTCGTCTTGATTGCTGCTGGTCGCACGGATCCCGCACTCTTCGGCCAACTCGCGGATCTTCCAGAGCGTCGGACGAAGGTTCTTGCCTTTGGCCGCGTCGGTCAGGGTGACGACCAGGCAAGTCTTGTAATGATCCTTACCGATCAACGACCCCTCGAGCCGCCGGAGAATCTCGGCCTCCGTCAACTTGCCGCCGTAGCGAGCCTTCATCTCCTCCAGGAGCCTCGTGCCCGTCAGAACGCTCTTGAAAAGACGTGCCTCGGCCGGCTTCTGCTCGGCGGCTCCCGCCGCCGGCTTGATCTCCGCGCTGGGGTCGGGCCGGGATCCTTCCACGTCAGCTCGCAACTGCTCCTGGGTGACAATCTCCCCTTCGAGAACCGGTTGAGCCGCCTCGATCGGCTTGGGAACGAGCTTTTCGGCCAACACCTCGAGACGCTGGTCGTCGAGGGTGCACCCTGGGTCGCCCGCATCACGCCCACGCCAGCTCACCAACACGAACTGTTCCAGAGGAAAGTGGCTCTGAAACCAGGTGTGCTCGGCCGTCTCTTCGAAGCCCGTCGGCAGCCAGTCCTTGACGTTGTTGTTGTTGCTCATCAAGGTGCGGCGCGTTCCCGCCCAGATCAGGGGCAGGCAGAACACCGCCACGAGGACGATGACGAAACTGCGCCGGGCGAAAAAGGAGTCCCTCATAAAAAACTCATCTTGCCTTCATGGAGCATTGGAGACTGCGGTGAGCCTCGGTGGGCAAACGGGCCGACGCAGCAATCGGCAGCCGGAGAGGCGGAGTCCATTCCCTGATCCTGGTGAACGCACAAGCTTAATCATGCCCGCAAGACGTGTCTATGTCGAACAGCGCCCCCCCCGTTGCAGGGAGAGACTCCATCGCAAGGCTGTACGGCATCAGCAGCCGGAAAATCGACAAAATCAGAAAAAAACTCCCATTCCGCGTATCCGTTCGCCGATACCCAGATTATCCGGCAGCGGTTTCCTGCGTGGGGACTGCGCAAAACGGCCGTTTTTTCGGCTCTGGGGCAGTTGAAACGAGCGAGGCGAAGCATGCGACATTGGTCCAATCTCTTCGCGATGGTGATGGCTTTGGTAACGCTGTCTGACCTGGCCTGGGCAGGGGACCGCGAGGTCGCCCAGCAGATTGCCGCCAAGCTTCAGCAGAGCGGACAGCTTCGCGGCTATGATATTCGCGTGAAGTTCGAGGACGGGACGGTGTGGCTACGAGGCCGCGTCGCCACGCAGAGCCAGATGAATACAGCCCTCGCGTTGGCGTCTCAGACCAAAGGTGTGACGGAGATCGCCAACGGCCTTGTTATCAGACAGGAGTCAGCTCAGCGGCCGAAGGTGGCTCCGATTGCCCCCAACCAACCGGTTGACTATGCGGTCCAGCACGCCCGACTTGCCCCCCGTGCCGCCAGCCTCGCGCCGATCCCCAGCATCGCACCCAACCTCTGGGTCTCGGTTGCGTCCGAGAAGGCTTTGGGCGAATCGGAAGACCGGCCTCCACAAGTCGCGGAACACGAGGTCCCCCCAACAACTGAGTCCGCCCAGGAGTCGACGCTCTTGGTCAACCGGGAAATCCCCCCCGAGCTGCCTCCTGTCGTCCCGATTCGCAGGCTGGAGTTCTCCGCGACTCTGGAGGCCCTGCCCGCAACCGCCCAGAAGGCCGGCTACTGGGCGTGCAGCAGACAGATGCACGTGCCTGACCTGCACCTGGCGACCAGTCTGACGGGGTACGCCGAACCGATGCTGCTGCCGGACGAATCGGGCGTTTCGTCCGGGGAAGTGATTGTCAGTGACGATCCCGGAGAACTCTGCGAACTACCGACCTCCGGCGACGCGGAGACTGCATCAGCACCGGTCTCTCCGGTCGGCAGCCCGGAGCAGCCCAAGCTGATCCAGAGGATGCCTGAACCGGCCCGGCGGCAATGGACCGGCAACCCTCGCGACGGTGGCTTCTCATTGATGCGAGCCTCGGTGGACGATCCCAAGTGAGTGCGGCTTAGGCGAGCGGCTTCAGCGCTGAATATCGGCTGCCGGAGCCAATTGATCTCTGGGCATTCTCCCCGACCCCGTGAACCGCGCGTCAGCGACTACGGTTCGTGACGAACCGTGACGAACACCCGGCCGTCAGGCGAGGTGTCGTACGGTTTCTACGTCAGTCGGGCCTTCCCACCGCCATCCCGACCCTCCCACTCACTCGCCGCACTCCCCGGAGAGGGAGTATGCTGGACAAGAATTCCAGAACTTCTTTGGGAAACAGCGCGTCCGGTGGCGTCTTTTCTTCAGAAACCGGATGAGCGGCACGGAACCACCATGATCGAATCGGAAGTCCTGACACGTCTATTCGACGAGCGCGGCCCGGCGCTGGTGCTCTATGCGCGGCAATGGTCCGACTGGCCGGAAGACGTGGTGCAGGAAGCGCTGATCCAACTCATGCGTCAGCGCCGACTTCCTGCCGATCCCGTCGCCTGGCTCTTCCGGGTCGTACGAAACGGTGCCATCAGCCAAGTGAGACAACAGTCGCGGCGGCGCCGTCGGGAAACGGTTACGGCCGAATCACGCCGGCCATGGTTCTGCGAGTCGCCCGACGATCCGCTCATGGCCGAAGAGGCCGCCGAAGCCCTGCGGCGTCTGCCGCCGGAGGAACGGGAAACCGTGGTAGCCCGGCTTTGGGGCGGGCTGTCCTTTGGGCAGGTCAGCCGGCTGACCGGCGTCTCCATCAGCACGGCCCATCGCCGTTACGAAGCCGGCCTGACCCTACTGCGAAAACTCATGATTCCCGAAGAACGCGAAGCTCAACTCCCAACCTCCACAGAACCACGTGTACCAGACAAACCAGTCCAAGACTACGACTCCATAGAGGCGTCCGATGGTTGACCGACATAGCAACCGGCCCAATCGAGAACTTTCGGCTGAGCTTCAGGCCTTCGAGGCCCAATTGGCAGCGATCTTGCCGAGCACTGGCCGTTTGGAGCGGGATCGCCTCATGTTCGAGGCCGGCAAGGCGGCAGCGGAGGCCGAGCAGATGCGACCATCCGCGTCCATGCCCCGCTGGGCGTGGCCTGCGATCTCGACGGCGTCGACGGCGTCGGCCGTCTTCTTGCTGGCGATGGTGCTTATCGACTCCCGTTCTCCAATCGTCGAAAAACCAGTCCCGCGGACTGGGGAAATCACCAGCGGAGCCACCGATCCTTCCGACCAAGTTCCGGTTCGCCGTTTCCCGGATTCACAACCCGATCGGCCGGACCAGGGTTCATCACACGCACTGCTCGCTTCCTTGTTCTTTGGGGACGAGCAGCCCCGTGACAATTCCCGCTCGACCTACTTCGATCAACGAAACATGCTGCTTGCTCTCGGCGGCGATCGCCTGCCTGAATTGAGGGAAACGCCGTCCGCCAAAGGCGGCCGATCCAATACCCGGGTATCGTATGCGGATCTTCTGGACGAGTTGACGTTGGAGGCACATGGATTCGTGCCCGGCAACAACGGTCCAGACCGTTTGAAACCCTTGCACCAAGGAACCGACCTATGAGTTGGAGACGAATACCACGATTCTTGCTGTTCACGATGTCATTCGCCGGGTCAGTCGTCATCGGCGGCATCCCCGTGTCCGCCGCCGACAAGCCGGGAGACACGGAAGTCCGCAAACTGACCATCCACCCGGCAGCGGAGCCGATCCCTGCCCTGAAGTACCAGTTGCTACCCGGACTGATGGAGCGCACGCCGGGCAATGCGGCCGCGCTCTACAACCGGATCCTCATTCAGTTGGACGATCAACTGACGGAAGACGCCGAGAAGAAGATCGACGGCTGGCAGGGCACGGAGGGCGAACTCCCGATTGCTGAAGTTCGCGACGTGCTCAAGCCCCTCGAACCGCTCCTGAACGAACTCGCCGTAGCGGCGCGGCGGGATTCCTGCCAGTGGGATATTCCTTTCGGCAAGGGCAAGAACCCGTTCACGGTCGTGCTTCCCGAACTCCAGAAGCAGCGCAAGCTTGCCCGCATCCTTTACGTGCAAACTCGTCTGGCAATCCAGGAGGGGCGTTACGACGATGCCGTCGAATTGCTGAAGACCGGTTTCGCCTTCGCCCGCGATATCGGCAACGGCCCGACACTGATCCACGGGCTGGTCGGGATTGCCGTTTCCAACATCTTGATGCAGCAAGTCGAAGAACTGTCGCAACACGCCGGCGCCCCGAATCTCTATTGGGCGCTGGCAGCCATGCCCCGGCCGCTGATCGATCTCCGCCGGGGACTCGAAACGGAGATGCACATTCTCGACCTGTGGATGCCCGACTTGCAGGACCCCGAATCAGCGGGTGATGACCCCGCCTTCTGGGAAGCCAAGCTCAACGAAGTGACCGCCGGAGTCCGGGACATGGTGGGCGGTACCGAACCGGAGGCCGGGTATCGTGCGGTGTTGACTCTCATGGCGTTGAAGGGATATCCCAAGGCCGTCGAATACATGGTTTCACGGGGACATTCCAGGGAAGAGGTGGCCGCCATGCACGCCGCTCGGGTGCTGCTGACGGCAACCATCGAGAACTATCGCCGCCAGCGCGATGCGGCGTTCAAGTGGCACTTCCTTCCATTCCAGGAAGCGCGACAGGGCGTTAGTGACTGGGAGGCCCAATTTGCCCGCGAGGGTCACGACAATGAAGTGTTTCCGCTGGCGAGCATGATTCTGCCCGCGATCGGTGCCGGCAAACTCGCAGTCGCTCGCCACCACCGGTCGTTGGAAGCCACCCGGTTTATCGAGGCGGTACGGATTCACGCCGCCGCTACGGGGAGTCTGCCGTTGCGTGCGGAAGAGATCACCGCGGTTCCCGTCCCGACAGACCCAGTTTGGGGGCGTCCTTTTGACGTCCGCCGCGACGGCGACACGCTGGTGATCGAGTCGGCTCCCGTGCGATTCCGAAGTGACAAGGGAGAACACGGCTTGCGGGTCGAAGTTCAGCTTGCCAAGTAGCGTCGGTCCTGGCTACCCGCTCCGTAACCATCACGATCACAATACTGAGAAAGAGAATCCCATGAGAATAACCACCTGTCTCTCTGTACTCCTGCTGTTGGCAGGCCATGCCGTGCCATGCCACACTGCCGAACAAGCGACCTCCGAACGAGTTGCTGCAACGATCACGCCGTTCCTCGACGAGCAGACCGTGATCGTCGCGCACCTCGATCTTGTGGCTCTGAACATCGATGATGCGGTGGCTGCTATTGGAGCATTGCTGGGTGAGCATGCTACCACCGGAATTCGCCCGGTGAGTGAAACGGCCCAGCGACTCAAAATCGCAGGGCCGAGGGAAGCCTACTACCTGCTCAGTGTCGCCGACATGCCGAAGTACCCGGGCATGATCGTCGTCCCGCTGCTTGACGGCAGCGATCACTCCGGGGTTCGTGCCGTTCTCGAAGCCACTGCCATGCAGCCCGGTTTCCGGGTCGAGCAAATCGATCGGGCGATGATCTCTGCCGCTCCCGAGACCTTGACGCGGTTGAAGACGTTGTCTCCCGTCTCGCGGCCCCATCTGGCAACCGCACTGGCTGCCGTTGAGACGGCACCGCTGAAGATCGTGTTCACGCCGCCCGAGTACTTTCGGAAGGTCATCGAAGAGACTCTGCCTGAACTGCCGGAGGTAATCGGTGGTGGTCCCAGCACGACGCTGACGGCCGGTTTGCAGTGGGTGGCGGTCGGGATTGAACTGGCGCCCCAGCCGCAAGTTCGTATCGTGGTCCAGTCCGAGTCGGCGGAAGCGGCCGTCGCCTTGGCGAAGAAGTTCGGCGAGACCTGTGAATTGCTGCGAAAGAACGAGAAAGCACGCGCCGACATGCCCTCGATCGATGTAGTCATGCCGTTGTTGATGCCGACGGTAGAAGGCGACCGGGTGGTGCTTGCCCTCAATGTTGAAAACGGCCGATTGCCCAAGCTGATCCAGGCCCTCACGGGGAAGTAGGGTCGCCATATCCTCTTGGTCGCACACGAGTTGTGCGATAACGTGACAGCCGCCTGAACTGCCCGCGGTTGGGGTGCGTATCAAGTTCGTCGACGCTTGGTCGGAGCAAAACTTCCTGGACCGCTGCTCCGGCCGGGCTCGACGATGCCCGGAAGCGCACAACATTTCACGGAAGATTCGCGATGACAGCCGGTGTCGATCATTTCCTGCAAGAGTGCCCCGTTTGCGGCCGACCTCTCCAAGTCTCCTCCGATTGGGCCGGTCGCCGGGTCGCTTGCCTTCACTGTCGCGGCCGATTCCTTGCTTCCTCCTCGGCCGACAATTCTCTCTCGCCAACGAAAGGCGCGTCCTTCTTGCTACGGCGCGCCGAGGAACTGATTGAGATCGCATCGCGAAAACTCGAGTTGTGTGCCGCCGGCACTGCGGACCAGTCTGTGCCAAGGTCGGTCGCTTCGGATTCTCGGTTGCAGAGCAAGTTTCTACCCCCTGGGTTCATCGCCGGAACGCTCTGGCGCGACCTCCGGGAATCCGGGCGACTCAGACCTTAGCACCCGTCTCGTCTCTCTTGCTGCCTCGCGGGCGAGGCGACGACCCGGTTGGGACCATCCCCGGGACGTCGCTCTCGCCCTCGGGCAGTTCTTGAGGAGGAAAAAGGTGACAGCCACCTTTTGCCGGAACGGCCCTTCGGGTGCTTCGCACAAAAGGTGGCTGTCACCTTTTTCCTCGAATCCCGCAAGGCTATTTGGGCCCCAAGCCTGCAGACAACATGCCGGATCGAGGACCCGTGCGGCGCCCGGGACCTGCTCGACTATCCTTTCGGTTGAACCGCATTGGCCGCGTCTTTGGTATCGACAGGCTGCGGAGGCCAGGGTTTGGGGCCTTCGACCCGCATGGCAGCGCCCGTGCGGCGTCCCGAGGCAAGATCGACGGCCTCAATCTCCCACATGCCGGGGGCATCGTTGGGGGCAATGTCGAGCGTCACGTCGACCCGACCGTCCACGGCTGCGTAGGCGCCGCTGAACTCGGCGCAGCGGCCCGCCGGGTCGCGAACCGTGATCTCTACGGGCACGATCGCGGAAAGGGGTTTTCCCGCTTCGTCGACGACCTCCGCCACCCAGGTTGCCTTGCTCCCCCTTGCCACCGACGCCGGTCCGGCCAGCTTCACCTGGTCGATCGCGCGGTCCGAAACCATCAGGAGGGCTCCGTCGCAAGGCCCGAGACGCAGGTCGAACTCGACTTCACCGGAAGCATGGGAGACGCTGATCCCGCAATGGCGAACCAGATCGTAGACGTATCCACCCGAGCGAGCCAACTTGACGCCGGTTTCCTCCGCAAGGCCGTTTTCCATGACCCGGCCGTGATGCCCTACGTAGTCGCCGTATTCGCGACGATCGTTGACCAGGAACACGTAATCGGTGTTCTTGTACCGCCGCAGGTAGGGAATCACCTCGGGACTCGACGTGTCGACGACTCGACGGCAGCGGGAATCGAGTTGTTTGCGGAGTTCGCCGGCCAGCTTCTGCAGGGCGGCCTTGTCGGCATCGGCACGCCCGGTCCGCGCGTAGACGGGAAGGAGGATATCGGGCTTGACGGCCGGACACGTTCGCTCGTCGCCGACGATCAATCCGCCGGCCTTCTGAAATGCGTTGATCTTCTCGGCAACCGTCTTGGTGAGCACGTCGCAATCGGGCATCACAAGAATGCGGAACCCGCCGAGGCCCCGGCTGAGGACGGTCTCGTCGAAGATGATCTGGGGCTGCAGCTTGGCATACATGAGGGCGTGGTAGACGTTGCCCGCCCAGCCGCCGCACCATCCGTAGGTCCCACGCCGGGCAAACATCTCCGAGGAGAACGATTCGAGAAAAGCGACGTCGCTCTGCACGGGCGGCACGCTCAGCAGCGTCGGCCCGAGCGGCTCGACGACGCCGTCAATCAACCGTTTCAGTTCGTGCTGAGTTTCCGGGTGAGTGAAGCGATATCCGCCGGTCGAATCGACCGGCACGAGCGACTGCCAACCATGATACATGATCCCCTTGATGGGACGGGCGATCTTGGTCCAGAAGGCTTCGCGCAGGTGCATGGGCGCGATGGTGATAAAGGGAGCATCCGGTTGTTCGCGCTCCCAGGCGGCAAGATAGACGGGCGCCGGCTTGCCGGGCTGGGGCTCCGGAGCCGTCTGGCCGCGGTACCAGATGATCTGGGTCATCTTCATGACTTGCTGCCCCTTCGGGCCGCCGCCGGCCATGGCCAGCAGTTCGTCGGTAGCCAGGCCGATGCGAATCGGATCGGGATAAGAGTAGGTCCATTGCGAAAGGTAGTCGACGTCGCCGCCCGCACCATAGACGCTCGCTACGCGCACCGCCGGATCGTGCCAGGTCCAGAAGTCCTTCCGCCCCGCGGTTTTCAGGCCGCGCACAACCGCCGAGTTGAGCTCATTCCAGCCGTCGCCCCGTTTCCAGTACCACTGGAAGTACTTCAGGAGCGGATCGTCGTCGGCAATGACCCGGTTCTTCGGAAAGTCGGCCAACTTGTCGTAGGCAACGCCGCGAGGACTGCCGACGTCGGCCGGGATTTCCGCCCCGGTCGCCTTGCGATACGCCTGGCGGTCGTGCTCGTGGAAGCAGGGGCTCGCATGGTCGCGGACTTCCGTATGGATCATCGCGGCTCCGAAGGCGGGATGGTCGCCAAAACCGTTGGCCACGCTGATTCCCACATTCTCGCAAAACCTCGCCAGTTCGGGAAACAGCCCGCAGATATCCTCGCGGGGGTTGATCTTGCCGTCGCGAGTAACCCGCCGAAACTCGTCCTTGGATCGCATCGAGGCTCCGGGCGAAAGTCCGGCGATCAGTGTCATCCCCTTCGAGAGCGCCTCGTCGAGGGCAGCTCGTGCTGCCTTCAGGCGTTCTTCCTCGAGAGGCGATGTCGGCCCGCCGGCCTCCCAGATGCGGCCGACGTCGGCGGGAACTCCCAGCCCGTGGGTGAACCCGATCTCCTTGGCTCGGTCGAGGTCCCCAGCGATTCCACCCCACATGACCACGGGCATCCGCTTGGGCAGGGGTCGCGATACGATGCGGACGTCGATCCTCTCCGTCGTGTCGATCGGTTCGGGCTTGTCGGCGCGAAGGCGTAGCGTCAGTGCGTAGTCGCCCGGCCGCAGGCGCGTGTCGACCTGGTAATTGAGATCGAAGGACGCCCCCGACTTCAAGGCCGGAATCTGCTGCGCGATCGGCTTCTCGCCGTCGAGTTGAATGGTCACGTCTGCACCGGGTAACGCGTCGCGGCACAGGTTGACGACACGGAAGCACTGTTTGGCTTTCTGCTCCATGCGGACGAAACAGGATCGATCGAATATGCGTTGCACCGCCAGCGATCGAAACTCGAGCACGCCCCGGCAGATGCGAATCTGGTCCATCAGGCCGGGGAAGCCGTGGTAATAACTCCCGTTGCGATCGCCGATGGTCAGCGGCCTGGTGCCCGGCGTCACAGGACCACACCCCGTATCCTGCCGGCTGCCCCAGGGAACGCCGTTCAGATAGAAGCTGCCCGTGCCTTGCGCGTCGTAGGTGAAGGCGATGTGGATCCAGGCTCCGGTCTCCAGCTTGATTGGATCGGAGTGCCAGTTGGCAGAGTGGGTCCCAAACCCGAGGCAGGCTCGCAGCGTTCGTGATCCGTCCTTGGACGGCCCGCTGAGAACGAGTTGGTAGTCCGTATCGGAGACGTACTTCTTGTCGAGCAGAAATGACTCGGGGTAGTCGGTGGCAAGCTCGGCGGCCGGGCAGAGCCACATTTCAATGGTGAACGCGTCGGGGGGCGACAGCCCCGGAGCGTCGGGGCAACGAGCGCAATGGGCCGCATCAGTGACGGGCCAACCCGGTTTGGAGACCAACGCCCCGCCGAACTTGCCTTGAGCAGACAGTTCCGCCCCTTGAAGCGTGAGATGGTGGCCGCCCTTGCTCTGATCGCGCAGAGGTTCCTCGCCGTCGAATGTCCACAGGCCCAACACGTGCGAGCCGGAAGCGTCCTCACCGGCGTAGGGCTTGTTCCAGGACTCGCGGAGTTGAACGGACGATTCCGCCCCGTGCGTCGGAAAAGCCCCAAGAAAAACCGTCAAGGCGACGGAGGCCAGTAACTTCAGCGTTTTCATCCTCAATTCCTCCCGGTCGGATTGATCGCGGCAACCTCTTCATCGTGCCGGCACGGAGCGTCAGTGTAGCAGCGCCGGGGCCACGATTCCAGCATATCGTGCGCAACGGCACGCCAAACGTTGCGTTCCACGAACCGCATCGTTATCATGCGCGATTACGAAACCGTGATGTGGCTTGACTTTCGGAGGACTTGCCGTCATGAATCTGTTCCGAAAACCGACTGCCGTGGTGCTGATGGCCCTATTTGTCGCAACGCTGTGTGGTTCGCTGATGCTGGCGGACGAACGCCCCAACATCGTCTTCATCCTCTGCGACGACCTGGGTTACGGCGACGTGGGCTGCAACAATCCGGAGTGCAAGATCCCAACGCCGCACGTCGACCAATTGGCGGCCGAGGGAATGCGATTCACCGACGCTCATACGACGTCGTCGGTCTGCACCCCCACTCGCTACGGTGTGATCACCGGTCGTTACAACTGGCGATCGCGCCTGCAAACCGGCGTACTGGGCGGCCTGTCGCCGCGTCTGATCGAGCCCGGCCGGCTCACCGTGGCCGAGATGCTTCGGCAGAACGGCTACCACACGGCCTGCATCGGCAAATGGCATCTGGGGATGGACTGGGCGCGCAAGGCAGATACGGGGCAGTTTGAAGACAACATCGAAAAAGGCCCCGAGGGCTGGGACGTCGATTTCACCAAACCGACTACGAACGGGCCGAACACCGTCGGCTTCGACTACTACTTCGGAATCGCCGCCTCGCTCGATATGGTTCCCTACACCTACATCGAGAACGATCGAGTGACCGTCCTTCCCACGATCGACAACGCATTCCCCATGATGCTGGGCAAGGCTTCCCAAACACGCCGCGGGCCGGCGGCGGCCGAATTTGACGCCATGAACGTGCTGCCCGACCTGGCAGAAAAGGCTGCCCAGTACATCGGCCAGCGGGCAGAATCGGGTAAGCCCTTCTTCCTCTATTTGCCCCTGGCCTCGCCCCACACGCCGATCGTGCCATCACCCGAGTGGCAGGGCAAGAGCGGATTGAATCCATACGCGGATTTCGTCATGGAAACCGACCACTACGTGGGGCTCGTTCTCGACGCGATTCAGAACCACGGCCTGACCGCCAACACGCTGGTCTTTTTCACCAGCGACAACGGATGCTCACCTCAAGCCGATTTTCCGGCCTTGGCAGAGAAGGGGCATGACCCCAGCCACATCTATCGCGGCCACAAGGCCGACATCTGGGACGGAGGACATCGTGTGCCGTTCATCGTCCGCTGGCCGGGACGCGTGAAGGCCGGCTCCACCAGCGACCAACTCGCAAGCCTCGTTGATTTCCAGGCGACGTGCGCCGAGGTCTTGGGCGTCAAGCTGCCCGACGATGCGGCCGAGGACAGCGTGAGCCTGCTGCCGGTCTTACTGGACAAGGCCACGGGACCGGTACGCGAAGCGCTGGTCCATCATTCGATCAACGGCAAGTTCTCGATTCGCCAGGGCCGCTGGAAGCTGGAGCTTTGCCCGGGCAGCGGCGGCTGGAGCGCTCCTCGCGATCCCCAGGCCGTCAAGCAGGGTCTGCCCGCCGTACAGCTTTACGATATCCAGGCCGACCCCGCCGAAGAAAAGAACGTCGAGGCGGAGCATCCCGACGTCGTGAAACAACTTACCGACCTTTTGGAGCGCTACGTGACCCAGGGTCGCAGCACGCCGGGCGCACCCCAGAAGAACGCCGTTGCGGTCGATATCTGGAAGAAGTAGACGGCCGTTCAACCCGCGTAGCCGTCCGGATGGTGCTTCAGCCAGTTCCAGGCGGTAGCGACGATCGAGTCGATCTCTGTATACCTGGGCTGCCAGCCGAGATCGCGTTGAATCCGTGTCGAGTCGGCGTAGAGTTCCGCCGGATCGCCGGGGCGTCGAGGGCCGTACTCGACGGCGATCTCCCGCCCGGTGACCCGCCGGGCCGAATCCAGTACCTCCCGAACGGAGTACCCCCGCCCGATGCCGAGGTTGTAGAAGCGAGTGTCGCCGGGCTCCAGGGCCTCCATGGCCAGAATGTGGGCGGCACAGAGGTCCTCGACGTGGATGTAATCGCGGATGCAGGTGCCGTCGGCGGTCGGATAGTCGGTGCCGAAGACGGTGATGTTTTCCCGCGTCCCCAGGGCGGCCTGGAGGATCAACGGAATCAGATGCGTCTCCGGACGATGGTCTTCACCCAGCGAGCCGTCGGCCGCGGCGCCGGCCACGTTGAAGTAGCGGAGGGCGACAAAGGCGAACTGTGGATCGGCAGACGCGGTGTCCTTAAGGATTCGCTCAACGCACCACTTCGACCATCCGTAGGGGCTTAGCGGTTCCTGACGCATGGTCTCGACGACCGGTGAACGCTCGGGCTGACCGTAGGTTGCACAGGTGGAACTGAAGACGAATCGTCTGACGCCGGCTAGCCGCATGGCCCGCAGGAGGCTGACGGCTCCGCTCACATTGTTCTCATAGTATTCCAACGGCTTGTCGACCGACTCGCCCACGTAGGCCAGGGCGGCGAAGTGCATGACGCAGTCGATCTCATGCTCGGCCAGGACGCGGGCAAGCGGCTCGGTGTCGCGGAGCGCCAATTCGTGGAAAGCGGCTTCCGGAATCACGGCGCCGCGGTGCCCCCGGAACAGGTTGTCGACGACGACGACCCGGTGACCGGCCCCGACCAACTGCTTGACCGCGTGTGAACCGATGTAACCGGCCCCCCCTGTGACCAGTACGTTCATCTACTTCCTCGTAATCGGATGTGGTAAGATAGGCCCGCAGGCACACGACGCTGTGCAGCCGGATGAGCAGAATCTAGGCAAGCAAGCGAAATCTGTCAATCGCAGACCAGCGGGAAGAGGGGATCGAGATGACGAAGATCGTTGCCGTCATGGGAAGTTATCGGCGGGACGGAATCATCGAGCAGACCGTGGACGCGATACTTCGGGCAGCGGGCGAAGCGGGCGCCGAGACGGAGAAGATCGTGCTGGCCGACGAAACGATCGAATTCTGCACAAACTGCCGCAAGTGTACGGGACCGGAACTGCCCGGGATGCGTCGGGCGGACTGCATCTTCGACGACCGGATGCACGAGATCTGCGAGTCTCTCGATAAGGCCGACGGGATCGTCCTGGCCGCCCCGATTAACTTCTTCACCGTCAACGCTCTGACCAAGCGATTCATCGAGCGGCTGCTGGTCTACGTCTACTGGCCATGGGAGAAGCCGCTGCCGAAACCCCGTATCAAGAAGCTCGACAAGAAGGCCGTCGTCGTCACGGCGAGTGCGTGTCCCGCCTGCCTGGGACGCTGGTTGATGCCCAACGCTCTCAGTGTGATGAAAGGTGCGGCCAGACTGGTCGGCGCCAAGGTTTCTCGCACGCTCTATTTCGGGATGGTCTGCAAGGAGGAACACCAACGATTGAGTCCCGGCCAGGCCAGAAAGGCGCAGAAGGCAGGTCGGTTACTCGCGGCGAACTAATTGTTCCGCCCGACCAATCGTCACAGTCGTTACGCCCAGATTGCCCGCTGGCATGTGGAAATTACCCCCGACACGGGGCCTATCCGTACGCCATACTTGAGTAGCATCTGAGGCGTTCTTACCTGTGTGTCGTTCTTCTGGAGAGGTTCGATGGTACTCAGCCATACGGATTGCCACGTCGATTACTCAACCCCGGTTGTGGCCCTGCCGCCGGTTCCTGCTGCTGCGCCGGCCGACACCGATCTTGCGCTGGAAACGGTCGAGGTTTGGGGACTGCATCTGGCGAGTCTTGATACGGAAGCGACTCTCGATCTTGTCGATCGCATGATTCGCCGCGGCCGCCCCGGTTTTTTCATCACGGCCAACCTGCACTACGCGCGCCTCACCGCCGGTAGCCAGTATCTGCGGGAGTTGAACGAGCGAGCCGCCTTCATGACGGCCGACGGGATGCCGCTCGTCTGGCAAGCCCGCCGGCAAAGGCAGCCGCTTCCGCAACGAGTGGCCGGTTCCGATCTGGTTCACTTAATGTGCAAGCAGGCGGCCTTGCGAGGGCACCGCGTCTTCTTTCTGGGAGGCGACGAGGGCGTCGCCGCCGAGGCCGCTCGGCGTCTGAAGGAGAAGAACCCATTGCTGCCGGTCGCCGGCGTGGCGTCTCCGTCATTTCGGGAGATGTCATCGCAAGACCACGAAGCGCTCGTGGCCCGAATCCGTTCAACGCGGCCCGATATTCTGTTCGCGGCCCTAGGACAACCCAAGGGTGAAGTCTGGCTGGATCACCACTGTGCGGCCCTGGGCGTGCCGGTTTGCGTGCAAATCGGCGCGTCACTCGACTTTATCGCCGGCCATGCGCGGCGAGCGCCCCGCTGGATGCAGCGCTCGGGCCTCGAGTGGTTCCACCGAATGGCGGGGGATCCTCGCCGTCTCGCTCCACGGTACTTCCAGGACGCGCTGTTTCTGTTGCGGAAGGTGGCCGGCGGCTGGATACGACGCCCGTAGTTGCAGGATAACTCCGACCGCACTACACTCCCCCGCTAAGCCCCGTAACTCGGAGGCCGATGGCGATCCAAAGAGGAATCGTCGCCAGGCTGACCAGCGAGGTCGAAAGAGCAACTCGCAGGGCAACTCCAGGCGAGCCGCCGTAGTGGCGGGCAAGGATAATCACGAACGTGGCCGACGGCATGGCGGCCATGACGACCATAACCCGTCGCAACGGCTCGGAAATCGGCAGATAGGCGGTGGCTGTCAGCATCAGAACCGGAAGCACGAGCAGCCGAAGCAGGCACGCTGCGGCGATCATGCGGACAGAGTTGCCCCGGGAAATGCCCCCGTTGTTGGGGCCGAACTGGTCGGCCGTCACCGCGCCGATCGCCAGTAGCGAAATCGGCACCGCTGCCTGTCCTAGCCAGCGCACGGCCTGGTCGAGAAACACGAGCCGGTCTGCCATCAACGCGCCGAACCCGCTCCAATTGGCCACCAAAGCCACGAGCGTGGCCACGGTCGGGCCGTTGATCATCCGCTTCCACCAGTCCCCTTCCGTCGTTCCGCTCATCACGGAAATGCCGAGCGAGTAACCCAGCAGTCCGGCTCCCACGTTGTGGACGAACATCACGCCGAGCGTGGCGTCGTCGAAGAGCAATTCGATCAACGGGATGGGCACGAAGGAGTAGTTGAAGAAGGCCGCCGCGAGCACGAAGGTCTGCCGCTGGGCCGGTGTCTCCAGCCCATGGAGGCCCGTTCCGAGCCGCAAGGCGAGCGAGGCCACCAGCAACCCGAGGCCGATGCTGGCCGCACCGACGGCGGGCGCCCAAACGAGATTCTCAGCCTCACGCAAGGTCGGGTTGTTGCTTACCGACGAGAAGATCAGACAGGGAAACAACAGCCCCATGATGATCTTCATGAGGCTCTGATCGGCCTCTTCGCTCAGCCATCCACCCCACCGCGCGGCCGCTCCCACCGCAATCACCGTGAATACGGAGATGACGGCACTCACGGTGGTCAGCCATTGGTCGAGCATGGCGCGAGACAGGGGTGCTCAGGTGTGGTAGTCGGCGTTGAGGCGAACGTACTCAGCCGTCAGGTCGGTCGTCCAGAAGCGGACGCGTCCCTCCCCTTCTCCGAATCGAAGCACAATCGACGTATCGCGGTTGCTTCGTATCGAGTCGGAAACGGCTACCTTGTCGAATTCGACGGGGGCCCCCTGCCGATAGAGAACCGTTCCGTTCACGAGCAGGTCGACCCGGGCGGGATCGAAGACCACTCCCGAATAACCGGCGGCCGACACAATCCGCCCCCAATTCGGATCAGCCCCGGCAACGGCCGTCTTGACCAGGGCACTCTCGGCGACGGTCTTGGCGATCTTGTGGGCCGCTTGCCGGTCGGCACAGCCCTCGACGTCGATGGTAATCAGGTGCTCGGCGCCCTCCCCGTCGGCCGGTATCGCCCGTGCCAGTTCCATGCACACCTGCCCGAGGGCCTCGCTGAATGCTGCCAAGTCGTCGCCGCTGAGCGGCGTGCCGCCCGCCGCACCGTTTGCCAGGAGCAGAACGCTGTCGTTCGTGCTCATGTGCCCCTCGACGCTAATGCAATTGAAACTGTCGCGAACCGACTCGGTCAACGCCGTTTGAGCGTCCGCGGGAGCGAGGGCTGCGTCGGTCAGGACGACGGCCAGCATGGTGGCCATGTTGGGTCCGATCATGGCTGCACCCTTGGCCATGCCGACAAGCGTCGCTTCTCCCGAGGTCAGTTTCAAGGTCCGCCCGGCCAGCTTCTCGACGGTGTCGGTCGTCATCATTCCCCGCGCCGCCGCGATCAAGCTGTCGGAATCGTTGCCCAGCTCCTGGGCCGCCTCCGCGATTCCCGCGGCGATCTTCGTCATGGGCATGAATTCGCCAATGACGCCGGTCGACAGGACCAGGGCCTGCTCGGGCGAAGCGCCGCATACTTCGGCTGCGAGCCTCGCCATCTCGCGGGCGTCGTCCAGCCCCCGCTGGCCGGTACACGCATTGGCGTTTCCCGAATTGCAGACGACGGCCCGGATCGAGCCGTCCGGGGTCCGCTCGCGGTCCAGCGCCACGGGGGCGGCAAATACGCGATTCTGCGTATAGACGCCGGCCGCCGTGGCCGGGCGATCCGACACGATCAAGGTCAGATCGGGCCTGCCGGCTTCGCGCTTGATGCCGCAACGAACGCTGCCGAGGCGATATCCTTGGGGTACGTCGAATGCCATGGCCTAGATTCCTCCTGGTGCTGGACACAGCCGAGAGACAGACCGTCTCCGGGCTCTCAGCCCGTTGAAAACCCTGGTCCCGCGCCGCCGCACGGGGCCTTGAAGTGGACTATCACTTGAAAGCTCAGGAACCGTGCGGTGCCCGATAGCTACAAAGCCGTGGTTTCCGGATAACCGTACATCAGGTTGAAGTTCTGAACGGCCGCTCCGGAAGCGCCTTTGATCAGGTTGTCGAGACAACCGATGGCGATCACCCGCCCACGGACCAGGCGGACCGTGACGTCGCAGAAATTGGTGCCCGAACTGTCCTTCGTCCCGGGCAGGTGCTCGACCACGCGGACAAAGGGCTCGTCGGCATAGAAGTCGCGAACCGTCTGAAGCAGCGATTCCTCAGTCACCTCGCGGGTGGGCAGCGAATAGGTTGTCGAGAGGATGCCGCGATCCATGGGAATCAGGTGGGGCGTGAAGATCACTTCCACGTCCGATCCGCCCGCGATGCCCAGGATCCGTTCGATCTCCGGGGTGTGCCGGTGACGGCCGATATTGTAGGCGGCCACGCTCTCGTTGCACTCGGGGTAGTGGGTCAGCAGTTTGGGCGTGCGCCCGGCGCCGGACACGCCGCTTTTCGAGTCGACGATGATCCCCTTGGGTTCGATCAGACCGGCTCGGAGCAACGGCGCCAGGGGCAGGATCGCCGAGGTCGGGTAGCAGCCCGGATTGGCCACCAGGTTGGCGCCGCGAATCTGGTCGCGGAACAGCTCCGGCAGGCCGTAGGGAACGTGGCCCAATCGTTCCGCGTCGGGGTGTTTCTGGCCGTACCACTGCTGAAACACGTCGCAGTCGCCCAGGCGGTAGTCGGCACTGAAGTCGACGACTCGGCATCCGCCGTCCAGAAGGGCCGGGACGATCGAGGCGCTGACTCCGTGGGGCAGGCAACTAAAGACGCACTCCGCCCGGGCCACCACTTCGGCAGGACTGAGATCCTGCATCTCCAGATCGACCCGCCCGGTGAGCGACGGATGGACCATCGCCACGTGGGGGTTCCCTTCCTGCCGGCTGGTAACCGCGACGATTTCGGCCCCCGGATGCCGAACCAGGATCTTCATCAATTCGAGGGCGGTGTAGCCTGTGGCCCCCAGAATGGCAATGCGCGTCATGATCAGCTTCCACTGTCGCTATCCGTAGGGATAATCTGAGAAGCCGTCAAGTATACCGCGATCACAGAGAAGCGTGCAGGGGGCAGATCCTCCTTGGCCAGTTGCCTCACCCCAGATGGACGCCGGATTCCTGGTAGAACAGGATCCTGCGACGACTGTGGCGGATCGTCACTTCCTGGACAAACGTCAGATCGTTTCCCGAGGACTGGTGAGGAATGCGGAAGTAGCAGGCGATCAGCCGCTCCTGGGTGGATTGGTCGGGACACTGTTCCTTGGAGACCACGAGCCAGTCGATCTGCCGGATGTCGTCCAAACACTTCACGCCGGATTTCCGCATGAGCGATTCTCCGCGATTCCTTGAGTGGCCGTCCTCAGCCAGGGCCGTCTTGACCAAGGGGACAAAGGCACGTGGCGTGCCAAACCACGTAGGGGGTTGGAAGACAACGATCGTGCGGTGGATTTCGCTCACGGGGAGCAAGAAAGGGGGGTTGCCGATGTTGTCCTGCCAATACGCGGCGTTGCCGCATGGCAACAGGTGATGCAAAACAGACCTCGTTCCCAAGGCGGGAACCGTCCGCCTCCACCGCGTGGCGGGGCGGTGTATCGGCGGTCGGATCGCGCCAGGCACCCACCTTATTGGTGGTTGCCGGCCAAAAGGCGGCAGGGCGTTTGCGATTGAAAAAACGGCGGATACGCGTTCTACTAAAGGGTTTTACGGTCACTGTGAGAAACAACTCGCCACCTTCTTCGCAGCGTTGGCACAAACCAAGACTCCGAAGCGGGGCAAGGGCCTTGATCGTAAGCTTGCCAACTGCTAGCACCCGTTCCCCGGCGGAAGCCCGCGAATTCCGGGAAAAGCCACGGGAAAGCACCGCTAGCGATGACAGTAATTGGCAAGGTTACGATCAAGGCCCGGGGCAAGCTCGCAAGCCAGCCTCCACAAGAACATGCGCGCATTACGCGCACAAATACCTCAACTGAAACAGTAGAAAGCCATGTTTCAACCTGCTGAGAGTAATGTTTCCTTTCCGGAACTCGAAGAACGGATCGTTCAGTTCTGGAAGGACCGGAGGATCTACGAGAAATCGCTGGAAATGCGGGCGGGTGCCCCGGCGTTCGTGTTCTATGAGGGGCCCCCTACCGCCAACGGGTTGCCCCATCCCGGACATTGCCTGACCCGCTCGATCAAGGACCTCTTCCCACGCTATAAGACGATGCGGGGATTCCGCTGCGAACGGAAGGCCGGTTGGGATACTCATGGTTTGCCGGTCGAAGTGGAGGTATGCAAGGAACTCGGCATCCATTCCAAGGAGGAAATCGAGGCCTACGGCGTCGAGCCTTTCATCCACAAGTGCCTGGAGAGCGTCTTTCGTTACACCCGAGAGTGGGAGGACCTTACCGAGCGGTTAGGCTTCTGGATTCACCTCGACGATGCGTACGTCACCTACCACCAGAGCTACGTGGAGAGCGTCTGGTGGTCGTTGAAGAACCTGTTCGACCGGGGACTGCTCTATCAAGGTCACAAGATCGTCTGGTGGTGGGCCCAGGGCGGAACGGCCCTGTCGTCGGGCGAGGTCGGCGAGGGGTACCGCGAGGTGGCCGATCCCAGCGTCTACGTCCGCTTCCCCCTCCTCGACGACTCCGGCACCGATCTGCTGGTCTGGACGACGACGCCGTGGACCTTGCCGAGCAACCAGTTCGCCGCTGTCCACCCGGAACTAGAGTACTCGGTCGTGGCCTTCGAGGGCGAAGAGCGGAATCTGGTGATAGCCTCCGCCCTCGTGGAGACTATCGCCGCAAAGGTGGGCAAGGAGTTCAACGTCCGCGGAACGCTGCAGGGCTCCGAGCTGATCGGGCGGCGTTATCGGCCGCCCTTCGACTACTACCATAAGACGCTCGGTGAGGTGGAGGGGACTCTGAAAGGCGGCGGTACCGAGCCGATTGCCTGGCGGGTGGTGGCCGCCGATTTCGTGACGATCGACAGCGGCACCGGGGTCGTTCACCAGGCCCCGGCCTTCGGCGAGGTCGACTACGAGGTCCTGCTGGCCGAACAGGCCCGGTTCGTGGACGGCGAGGGGCCGGAACTGATCTGCTCCGTGGGGCCCGACGGCAAGTTCACCGGCGAGACGCCCGACTACGAGGGTCGCTGGGTCAAGGAAGCCGACCGGGACCTGTCGCGGCGGCTTCGTGAGGAAGGAACGCTGTTTCACCAGGAGCAGTACCTCCACGATTACCCGTTCTGTTGGCGGGCGGAAGACGATCCGCTCATCCAGTATCCGCGAAAGAGCTGGTTCATCCGCACGACCCAGTTCAAGGACCGGATGCTCGCCAACAACCGCCGGATCAACTGGCTGCCGGAACACATCCGCGACGGACGGTTCGGAAACTTCCTGGAGACCAACGTCGATTGGGCCCTCTCGCGCGAGCGCTACTGGGGAACGCCGCTCCCGATCTGGGTCTGCGAAGAAACCGGCTACATGGAGGCCGTGGCGAACTATGACGAGTTGCTGGCCAAGCCGGGAGTCGAGGGCACCGACGTCTGGGAGAAGGCCAAGCAGGCGAACCCCGACCTGTCCGACGATCTGAAGATCCACAAGCCGTATATCGACGCCGTCACCTACGAATCGCCCAAGGCTCCGGGCAAGCGGATGCGCCGCGTGCCCGAGGTGATCGATTGCTGGTACGACTCGGGCTCGATGCCCTTCGCGCAGTGGGGATATCCCCACAAGAAAGGTTCGCGCGAGCGCTTCGCCGCCCAGTTCCCTGCCGATTTCATCAGTGAGGCGATCGACCAGACCCGCGGATGGTTCTACAGCCAGTTGGCGATCAGCACCCTATTGTTCAGCGAAGATAACGGCAGGAGCAACGACACCCGCACCGTCGCCTATCCTCATCCGTTTGCGAACTGTATCGTCCTCGGCCTGATGCTGGCCGAGTGGTGGGAAAGCCAGGACGGCAAGCAGCGATTTCTTTCGGAAGCCGAGGCCCGGCAGTCTCTGGGGAAAGGCAACTACACCCACAAGATCGGCAAGATGTCGAAGAGTCTGCGGAACTACCGTTCCCCGGACGAAATCTTCAACACCTACGGCGCCGACGCGCTTCGCTGGTACTTCTTCGCCAACCAGGCGCCCTGGACGTCGATCATCTACAGCGAACAGGCGATCAAGGAATGCATCCCCGGATTCCTGCTGCGTCTTTGGAACGTGTTCGGCTTCTTCACCATCTATGCGAACATCGACCAGTTCGATCCGGCAGCCGAGATCGCCGGAGATGCGGCACAGATCACCCCCGACGTGCTCGGCCGGGCAAAGACGTACCGGCCGGTCGAGAAACGCGGCGAACTGGACCAGTGGATCCTCAGTGAATTGAACCGGACGATTGACGGCGTCACCGAAGCGATGGACGCCTACGACAACTTCGCCGCCTGCGGCCGGCTCAACCAGTTCGTCGACGCCCTGTCGAACTGGTACGTCCGTCGCAGCCGCGATCGTTTCTGGGGAAGCGGAACCTCGGACGACAAGATCGACGGCTACTGGACGCTCTACGAGTGCCTGGTCACCACCACGAAGCTGATTGCGCCCTTCGTGCCGTTTCTGGCCGAACGAATGTGGCAGAATCTGGCCGTCACGCCGTTCGGCGACCGGGTCGCCGAGAGCGTTCACTTGTGCGACTACCCGACCGGCGACGCGGCCATCGTGAACGGGGCCCTCTCGGGGCAGATGGCCCTGGTGCGGGAAGTGGTTTCGCTGGGCCGCAGCGCCCGGATGGGGGCCAAGCTCAAGGTTCGCCAGCCGCTGGCCCAGGTGGAGATCGTTCTGGCCGACCAGACGCACCGCGGGTGGCTCGAGTCGCATGCCGCCCTAATTCGCGAGGAACTCAACGTGAAGAACGTCGAGTTCATCACCAAGGCCGACCAGTACATCAGCTACACGATTCTTCCCGACCTGAAGCGTCTCGGACCCAAGCTGGGCAAGCAGGTCCCGGCCGTTCGCAAGCATCTGGCCGGTGCCGACGGGGCGGCCTTGCTGGCGGAATTGGAGGCCAGCGGCAAAGTCGCCCTTCAGTTGGAGGACGGAAAGGTCGAATTGGATTCGGACGATATTCAAGTGCGTCTCCAAGCCAAAGAAGGCTGGGCGGCCGCCCAAGGCAAGGCCTGCGTGGTCGTTTTGGCGACGGAGCTGACCGTCGAACTGGTGACCGAAGGTCTCGCCCGCGAGATTGTCCACGCGGTTCAGAATCGCCGCAAGGATATGAATTGCGAGTACACGGACCGGATTGCGGTGGCAATTGTGACCGAATCGGCCGAGTTGCAGGAGGCAATCGAGAAGCACGGCGACTACATCGCGGGAGAAACCTTGATCGCGACGGGCCGGTTGGGAATCACAGCGTTCCCCGACGCGGAACCGGTCGAATTGAAGCTGGCCGGCTTTGCGGTTACGCTGTACGTCAAGGTTGTGACCGGTTCAGGAAAGGCCTGAAAACCAGGGATATTTGACAACACAACTGGCTCTTGGTAGGATTACGACACCCGGACGACACCCGCCCGGGAACAAAAAGGCCCCCGCGTAGCAGTAACTACCGGAGGCGTGGCCAAACCTGGAAGGAGGTTCGACATGGCCAATTCTACCAGACGGGCGACCATCTCCAAGCCCGACAAGCCCCGCGACGACTTTCCCCTCTTTGCTCACAACAACGGCTTGTGGTGCAAGAAGATCCGCGGCAAGCTCCATTACTTCGGCGTCTGGGCAGACCCTCAAGCCGCACTCGACAAGTGGCTCGACCAGAAGGAAGACTTGCTGGCGGGGAGGGTGCCTCGTGCCAAGAGCGACGCGGACGAGTTGACCCTGGAAGTCCTCGTCAACGAATACCTGGCTGCCAAACAGAGTGACGTGGAAGCCGGCGAGTATTCCAGCCGGACGTTTCAGGGTGCGTTTACCTCGTGCGAGTCGATCGTCCAACACTTCGGCCAGCGGCGAGTGGTGGCAGACATCCGGCAAGAGGAGTTTGCGGCCTATCGGAAATCCCTCGTCAAGGCGAAGTACGCACCGAATACGATCAACACCGAGGTTTCCCGATGCAAGGCCCTCTTCAACTGGGCCTACCAAGCCGAACTGATTGACCGGCCGTTGCGATACGGGCCGCAATTCCGGACGAACAAGAAGTCTGCTCGCCGTCAAAAGGCCAAGGCGGCCCCCAAAATGTTCGAGGCGGCCGAGGTTCGACAGATGATCGACGTGGCCGGCACGCAACTCAAGGCGATGATTCTCTTGGGGGTCAACTGCGGTTTCGGCAACACCGATTGTTCCGAGTTGCCACAATCTGCCCTCGATCTGAAGGGCGGCTGGGTCGACTTCCCGCGGCCGAAGACTGGCGTTGAGAGACGGGCTGTCCTCTGGCCGGAAACCGTCCAGGCGTTGCGTGAAGCGATCAAGAGCCGTCCCGAGCCGAAGAACCCGGAAGACAATGGGCTCGTGTTCATGACCACCTACGGAAACCGATGGGTCCGAATGGAACCAAGCAAGACCGAGGGGATAGAGCCTCATTGGCAGGACGGCTTGACGATGGCTTTCCGCGAAGTAGTCAAGGGGCTTGGGCTGGTTCAGAAGGGGCGAGGGTTCTACGCGTTTCGTCGCACGTTCCGCACGATTGCCGACGAGTCGAACGATTGGCCCGCTATCAACATGATCATGGGCCACACCGACCCAACGATCGGCGGCGTCTACCGCCAACGGATCAGCGATGAGCGGCTGCGGGCCGTCACGGATCACGTTCGGGCGTGGCTGTATGGCGGGCAGGAAGGGGGTGCGAAGTGAGCAAGAAGAAACAAGGTGTGCCCGACCAGGCGAAACGATTCCCGCCACTCACCTACTGTTCGTTGCGACGAGTTGAGGAGCGGGCCGCGGCCGTGATCGAGCTGCGTAGGGTGGGCGATAAGCTGGAGGCAGGAGTGGTTGAGCGGGCGGCGATCTGCGAACTGTTGAGCCCAACGCCAAGAGTCGAGGGAGCGAAATCCCACCACGTCTTGCAGGAGTGGTACACCGCAGTCTATCGAGACCCCGAGCAAAAGGCACTGGCGAGCGACCTGAAGGAAATGCTGCAAAAGCTGGGTACGCTTGTGAGGCAAACGAGTTCAAGCGGGAATGATCCGATCTGGAAACGACCGTCTACGGAAGAAATCAAGGAACTCGGCCGGCGCCTGGGAGTGCTGGCCGAGCGGATCGCGGCAAGCCTCCCGGCCGTCGGCGAAGCCGTCCGGAAGTCATCGGACCTTTCGGCGGAAGAGCGAGCCCTGGCAACGCTGGTCGCCCACCCCGACTGGAGCGACGCAGAGATAGCACGACATGTCCCTTGCTCAAGGGGGTCTTTGTATCGTTGGAGCAAATACCGCTTGGCTCGCGAAACCCTCCAAACGGGCCGACAGGAATTGCCCCGGGCGGATGAATTCTGACAAGCGGGCTGGGTGTCGCGCAGCATGGGTGTCGCGCGACACTTTGCGCGACACTTTATTTTTCAAAACCCCGTGTTGTGCGGGGTTTTTCTCATTTCTTGCGCGACACCTGCGCGACACTCACCCCTTTATAGACGCGGCATCGTTCAGGCCGCGAAACAAAGCGGAGTCGCAGAGATGTCACGAGCACAAACGAGAGTACCAGAGCGGCCGGAAGACTGTGCCACAGCGTGGTTCGCCGTCCTGGAACGGGCCCGGATCGACGGCGACCGGGATCGAGAGCGACAGGCACGGCGAGAACTGCTGCGTCTCGGGGTCCGCGTCGAGTGGGAGCCGGCTAGCGATGTTTGACACGTTTAGCAAACCGCCTCAGATCGCCAAGCGACTCCAGAAGGATGTGCATTATGTCCTTGAGAAGATCCGATCAGGCGAATTGGTTGCAATCAATCTGGGCAAGGGTGAGAAGCGGCCGCGATACGTGGTTGCAGAATCGGATTTTCAACGGTTCCTCGATGCCCGCAAAACACGACCACCAGCCCCCGCCTCTCGACGCCGACAGCGGCGAGCAAAGCCCGCGGCCGTCGATTATGTCGCCATGATGCGGCTCGGAGGTGATGAGTGAGCACCTCTACGCGATCGACCGGAAACGGCCGCCCGGTAACCAGCGAGATCCTCGACCGGATGCCCCCGGCCGATCTGGAAGCCGAACGGGCGGTGATCGGGGCCGTCCTGATCGACCCGGGGCAATTCGATTTGGTCGCCCGCCTGAAGCCCGGTGATTTCCATGATGAGCGGAACGCCATCCTATACCACCAGGTTGCCGACCTGCACCGATCTGGCGCCGTCGACGACACGTTGCTACTCGGCCGGCTGCGGGAATCTGGCGACCTGGAGCGGATCGGGGGCATGGCCTACCTGATCGAGATCCAACAGGCCGTCGGGCTCACCAGCCACGCGCCATCCTACGCTGCGCGGGTGAAGGAAGCCGCCCTACGGCGAGCCCTGATCGCGCGTATGCTCGACGGACTCCGAGCCGCCTATTCCGGCGAGGCCACCGTCGAGGCCGTCCTGAGTGCCCACCGGGCCGAATTGGACCGCATCGAAAATGGCCTCGAGCGCGGCGAGCGGTTTCCGACGGTGACCGCGGCGGAACTGGCCATCAAGCAGATCGACACGCCCTACCTGGTCGACGGCATCTTGGCCGCCGGGCAGCCCTGCATCCTTGCCGGGCCCAAGAAGGCCGGCAAGACCTCCGTGGCAATCGACCTGGGCGTCGCCCTGTCGATCGGTGGGCATTTTCTCGGCCGGTTCCCCGTGCCCACAGCAACGCGTACAGCGATCATGAGCGGCGAATCAGGACTGGCCACCATCCAGGACACGATACGCCGAGTTGCGGACGCCGCCGGGCAATTCCCCATCGACCTGGACAACCTGCTGATCTGCGAGGAATTGCCGACGATCGGCAACGCCGACGATATGCACGCCCTGGAGCGGTTCCTGATCGACAACGAGCTGCTCGTCCTGATGATCGACCCGAGCTATCTGGCGATGCCCGGGGACGATACGGGCAACCTCCACATTGTCGGCGCCCGCTTGCGATCCTTGAACGACGTGTGTCACAGGACCGGATGCACGCTGATACTATTGCACCACACCACCAAGACCCTACGAGGATCGGAACAATTCGACCCGCCGGAACTGGAGCACATCGCCTGGGCCGGGTACCAGGAATGGGCACGCCAGTGGATCATCATCGGGCGGCGAGAACGATACGAGCCCGGGACGGGCCTGCATCGGCTGTGGATGACCGTCGGCGGCTCTGCTGGGCATTCCGGCCGGTGGGGCGTGGACATCGACGAGGGGCATTTCAGTGGGCCGGGCAGCCGCATCTGGGACGTGGACGTCCGACCCAGCGGCGAGATCATCCGCGACAAGATCGACCGCAAGAGCGAGCGCCGCCGGGAAGAGCACGAGGCCGCCAAGGATGCAATCGTCAAGGCCCTCAGCACCTTTCCCGATGGCGACGGCGCGTTCCCCGCGAAGCTGCGAGCGATGACCGGCATCGCGAATGAGCGACTGCAGCGCCTGCTCTACGCGCTCCAGGAAGACCACATCGTGGAGCCCTGCGAGGCCCTCCGGTCCCCCACCCATAGGGTACCTCAAGCCGGTGCGTGGCGACTTACGGAGGAATATCTCCAAGATGACTAACCTACCCAACTTAAATCACCCGCACACCCGCACATTATCACCCGCACGCCCGTGCTGTTGGTGTGAGGAGCAGCAGCATCACGGGGCCCTGTACGTAGTACAGGCCCGTGCTGGTGCTGGTGCTCACATGGCCGGTGTGGTGCTGATCCAAGAAACCGAATCGTGCGGGTGCTCCAGATGACCGAACGCCCAGCAACCCCGACCTACCGAATCGACCTGCGACCCATGCCGGACCCGAGCGACGTAGACGGCATCCGGCGTCTCCGGCGAGCACTGAAGTGCCTTGGCCGATCCTTTCGGTTGCGGTGCGTGCGAGCTGTGGAATTGCCGGCGGATGGACCGTCTACCGACCCCGACCAACCCAAACCCGATGAGGCCCAGCCATGACCACCAGGAAAGCCCGCCACGTCCCCAACCTGACGCTCCAGCAGTACCACGCGCGGCCCGAGTGGTCCCGGTCGCAATTGGAGAGCCTGCGCGAGTCGGCACCGTTGTTCCGCGGCCGCTACATCGCCGACCCCCCGATTTTCCCATTCAAGCGCAGTGAGGCCCTCGACCACGGCACCGTGGCACACGAGTGCTTGAGCAACCCGGCCGGCCTGGATGGAGTCTGCATCGAGATCCCCCTCGACGTGCTGAACTCCCAGGGCCACCGCAAGGGCGCCGCCTGGACCGAATGGAGCGAGGCGCACCCCGGCCTGATCCAGTTGAAGGCGGAAGAACTGGAGCCCATCAAGTGGATGGGTGCGGTAGCTCCATTCGATAGAATTACGCGGCTATTTGATGGGATTGTTTGGCTGTTGTCCTGTTAGTGGCGAG